>ERZ795046.143-NODE-143-length-92202-cov-10.866691_pt1 | contig 92202 bp, 69 predicted proteins | sample MGYA00375130_ERZ795046 | MGnify/ENA primary metagenome ERZ795046 (study PRJEB30175, sample SAMN05720202) | activated sludge metagenome | isolation source: anaerobic digester from wastewater treatment plant | place: Japan | collected 2015-05-15 ... | reverse complement strand
AGTGGCGGAGAGAGAGGGATTCGAACCCTCGGTACGGTTTCCCGTACACACGCTTTCCAAGCGTGCTCCTTAAGCCACTCGGACATCTCTCCGTGGTGTATTGTTTTATTGAGATTTTGTATGGATTCGCTATTTACGATTATGGTGGTTATTATACTTTCTCTGTTCGATAAAAATCTACCAGAGGTGGTATATACATATAGGGGTAAGAATTTAATTTTAGACCATTTCGAGGGTGGAGTGTATGGTATTTAGTAGAGTTGATAAAACATAAGGTTTCTGGATGAAACCTATAAGTCCTTTCCCTACAAAACGTTCTATGACATCTTTTTCGTTGTATCCACTTGAAAGAATGACTTTGACCTTTGGGTTTATTCGACGCAGTTCACGGAATGTTTCCTCCCCATCTAATTGTGGCATTGTCATATCTAATAGAACGAGGTCAATTTGGGATTGATTATCACGGTATATTTGTATGGCTTGTAATCCATCTTCTGCGGTAATTACTTTGTATCCACTTATTTCCAGCATATTTCGAACGGTATCTCTGACTAATTTTTCATCATCAACTACGAGAATGTGCTTTTGTGTAATCAGATGTTTGGTTTCTGTGGTTGGGGTGAGATTTAATTGCTGTTGTAGTACCTGATTTTCAGATATAGGAAAGAATACTTTAAAGCTGGTTCCTCTTCCTATTTCGCTATAAACTCTTATTGCACCATTATGAGAGCGAACAATTCCTGCAACTGCGGATAAACCTAATCCTCTACCAGTAAATTTTGTTGTAAAGAAGGGTTCGAACATTCGTTCTTGAATTTCTTTTTTGATTCCTTCTCCGTTATCAATAATTTCTAAATAGACATATTGTCCTTCTTTACAATTTTCGCCGAAGTAGGTTGTTTTCAAGTAATTTTTGTCGCAGTGCATTTGTCGAGTAATAATCGTGATGATGCCTGGTCTGTCACCGATGGATTCGGCTGAATTTAGAATGAGATTTATTAGTAATTGCTGTATGTGTGCGGGGTCTGCGTCAATTAGAGGAAGTTTTGGGTCTAAATCGTATTTCACAGCAATTTTTTTAGAGACGGAAACCTCTATTAATTTTTCATTACTGGTTATAAGAGAGGAAAGAGAAATAAGGCGTGGGAATGTTTTCCCTTTCCCTGCATATGCTAATAATTGTTGAGACAAATGAGTTAGTTGTTTTGAAATGCGGATTATTTCCTGAAGGTAATAACGCGTTTCCGAGTCTGGAGGCAACTCCATTAAAGCCAAGTCGGCATTACCTATAATACCTACCAATAAATTATTGAAATCATGAGCAATACCTCCAGCAAGGATGCCAATACTTTCTAATCGTTGTGTTTGCTGTAGTTTTTCGTTTAATATTTGTTGTTCTTTTTCATCTTTTATCTTTTCTGTAATATCCATACCTGAATAGATGAGTCCGTTAATCTCCCTATTTTCTCCATAGAGGAATGCATGTCTTAGTAGCAGAATTTTTTCTTCGTTGTTGGAATTAATAATATACACTTCGTCCTCAATATCAGAGATAATTTTGTTTGTTATGATTTCCTTAAAGTGTTTTTGTAGTGTTTCCCTTTGTTCTGGAGATACAAAAGTTTCAAACCAATTTTTCCCTATAGCGGAAGTATCACATTTCAATACTTGGCATGCGGAGTGATTTAAATGTTGAATATTCCCATCCGAATCCAAAAGGATAAATAGAGAAGGAGAAAGGTTTAGAAAACCTATGCAACGGTCTCTTTCTTGCTTTATCGTCTCTTCAAGTATTTTCCTCTCTGTAATATCTGTGAACAGACCAATTGCTCCCTTAAATTTATTTGTCGTATCTAAAATAGGAGAGGCAGTAACGAGAAAGATGCGTTTTGTTTTATCAGCACATATTAGTGAGCGTTCATATTTATCAAATTCACCTTTTTTTCGTTTTTCTCTTTTTAATAGGGTATCTGCATGTTCTTCAGGTGGTATAAATTCGAGGGTCGATTTGCCAATCATCTCTTCTGGAGTAAAGCCAAGAATATCTGCCATTTTCTTATTGACGAACACTGTTTTAAATTCTTCATTAACGACCCAAATTCCTTCTTGAGCATGTTCAACTATATTTCTGTATTTTTGTTCACTTTCGTTTAGTTGGTTTTGAGTTTCAATAAGTTCTGTAATATCAACATCCATACAAAATATTGCATCTGAATCACCTATTTTTGAGGGTACCATTGTTGATAAAACATATTTTGTAGTACCAGACCTTGTTTGGATACTCCATTTTTTAAGTTCAGTAGGGGCACCTTTTTTTAAGGTGGTTTGTACAGTCTCGTCGAAAGATTGCCATTCCTCCGCAGGTAGTAATATATCCTTTATATTTTTACCGATGACATCTTTATCAAGATATTCATATAGAATCTCGCTGGCTTTGTTCCAGAAGAAAATTTTTCCATCGGTGTAATATCCTTGAATTGCTGTTAATGGTGTCGTTTGAAAAATATACTCATATTGACAAGGTGCATGTATTGAAGTGGTATCAAATGAAAATGTAACATCCCTTTGTTGTTTTGATTTAATCCGATGATATGATGTTTCGCTCTTCTCTGGTTCAATATTTGAGTCGGACATACTCAAGCCCCTTTTATAGTTGATATTTTAAAGATACAACAGCCCAATATGTAAACTTATTTTTGACCATGAAAGTCTTATTTATGTTTCTATTTTTTTATATTATCACAAAGATAAAAGTTATTTACACTCAAAAATGTAATAGTAAGGGAAAGAAAATGAACGGAATTAATCTTTTGTATATCGCGATATTCTTAATTTGTGGAACTGACAAAACTAATATTTCCCAATTTGCAATTGGAAATAGTCCTTTTATAGGTAGTGTAGAATGCCGAAAAGTAGATGTATGTGGTATTACCTCAAACGACAAATCAGGAATGAAGGTTCGTTTTAATATAAGTGATTGGCCTAATGTTTTTATTAAACCAAGTTCAGGGAGTTGGGACTGGTCTGAATATTGTTGGGTTGTAGTTAAGGTGTTTAATCCTGAGAACGATGTGGTTCGAATGAATGTAAGGGTTGATAACGAAGGAGCAAATGGGCATGAGTTCTGTATTACAGGTGGTTTTAATTTACCTTCTAAACAAGAAGAATCAGTTTCATTTTTATTGCCGAATCCATTGTATCCGTTTTCAGTTCCAAATGATAAAGAGCGCTTGGAGGTTTATTCAAAGCATCCATTATGGGGAATGCGCCGGGCACCTGGAAATTTTGTTGAGATGAGGGGGGAGAAATTTGATTTGTCTAAAGTAATAGGATTCCAAATTTTTTTGGCACACCCGAATGTCTCGACAAATCTTGTAATCCGTGAGATAAGACTTGAGAAACAGTTTGATTTGCCTGATTTTCCTTTACCATTTATTGATAAGTTAGGTCAATATAAACATGCAGATTGGAAAGGGAAAACACATTCGGAAAAAGAAATGGTAGAACATGCACAAAAGGAATTACAAACGATTAGAAAACGAGCTATTACCAGTAAAGATTTTGATGTTTATGGGGGGTGGAAAAAAGGACCTCAGTTAAATGCAACAGGATGGTTTCGGACGGAACTAATTGATGGATATTGGTGGCTTGTAACGCCGGAAGGACATTTGTTTTTGTCCATAGGGGTGGATTGTGTTGGGTTGAGCGATTTTACTTTTATAACAAACCGTGAGAAATGGTTTGAATACTTGCCTGATATGAATGACCCAAAATTTAAGAGTTGTTTCGCAAAGGCGGGCAAAGGAGGACATTGGTTTGGACATATTTTAGATGAAGGGTGGGTGTATTGTCCTTATAAAGCGAATATTATTCGTCAATTTGGGGAGACATGGGAACAGCCATGGAGTGAACAAACCACAGCCCGATTAAAGAGATGGGGATTTAATACTATAGGTGCGTGGAGTTCGGTTCACTTGTTTGTAGATAAAAAGATACCATTTGTTATCATTCTGGGACCGGGAAATGTACCAAGAATTAAGAATGCTCCGGGCTATTGGGGACCTATTTATGATGTGTTTGACCCTCAATTCGAAGAAATTGCAGAAAAGAATATCCAAAAAGGAGTGGAGGCTTATAAAGATAACCCCTATTGTATAGGTTATTTTGTGAATAATGAACTTTCGTGGGATGGGGTTTGGGAAGGAACGATAAAAAATGATTTGGAACAGCCCTGCAAGAAGGAATTTGTCAGGATGTGTCAGGAAAAATATGGAACCATAGATAAATTAAATGAGAATTGGAAGACATCATTTGCAGATTGGTCTGAAATTAATAAACCTGAGGAGGAAACAGATGCCTTTAAGCAAGACAGGGATGAATATCTTAGCCAATTTGCAAACAGATATTTTTCTGTCATATCACATGTTGTTAAGAAGAGTGCTCCGCATCAACTCTATATGGGTTGTAGATTCGCAGGATTTCCACCGGAATTTGTATGGAAATCTGCACAGAAATATGCGGATGTAGTAAGTATTAATATCTATCGCAAAGAGGTTCCGAAAGACCATGCTATGTTAAAAATTGCAGAAAAACCCATTATTATTGGTGAGTTCCATTTTGGAGCGTTAGATAGAGGTATGTTTCATACAGGACTGATTGCATGTAAAGACCAGAAAGACCGAGCAGAGAAATATGTGAATTATGTTGAGAGTGTTGTTAGACATCCTTTATTTGTGGGATGTCATTGGTTTCAGTGGGCAGACCAACCGATTACAGGCAGGAACTTTGATGGTGAGAACTATAATATCGGATTAGTGGATGTAACCAACAAACCATATCCAGAGCTTACAAAGTCCGCAGAAAAGATAAATAAAAAAGCATATTCAATCCGTCTAAAAGCCAGCCAAAAAACAGCAGATAGAACCACCAAAAAATAATCGTTGTATTCCTATTTTAGGGTATTGGTGTATTTTAAAAACAGTTTTGTGGAGAGATAAAGTTGTTTTATTCTTCTGTAATGAGGATTTTAGTGTGAAGAGGGATAATATTGTAAAGGGTAATGGCATCATCGTTTGTCAGACAGATACAGCCATGTGAGGAAGGAGTCCCTATAAGTTCTTCTTTGTTGGTTCCGTGGATATAGATATACCGTTGATATGTATCTACAATTTCATCTTTATTGTTGACCCCTTTGTTTTTTCCCTCTTCTAATCCATCAAGGCGGAGTATACGAGTTAGTATAAGGGATTTTTCGGTGATCTGGGTTTTGTCCCAAAGTCCAATGGGTTTACGGTTGCGAAAGATTTGTCCCCATGGGGCATGGTCGCCAATTTTTTCTACAATTTGGTGCCACCCTCTTGGGGTTTGGTGAGAATCTTTTTTTTCACCAGCTCCTTTTATCGCTGTTGAGCAGGAAGTTTGCCAAATAATTATGTTATTTTTTATGACATAGAGTTTTTGATTTTTTATTGAGACCCAAATACCAAGGTTTTCACCAATATGTTGTGCCCATTGATGTTTGTTTAAGATGTTCGTTTCTTCTGTGGAAAGGGGAGTTCCGTTATTGGGATGTGTTTTCATAGTCTACTTTGATTGTTTGTCCTTGTTTAGGTTTAGTAATTATTTTTATTTCTTTTGGTGCTAATACGGTGTATTGATTTCCTTTTTTGTTGATTTGTAAAGAATTGCCATAGGGTAGAGGTTTTTTAAGTTGCATGTCGGGTAAACCATTTATGTTTGCAGGTTCCAGTGCTATTTCATCCCAGCTGGGTGTTAAGGGTTTAATTCCTAATATATATTCAGCGATAAGGTATATTGGACAGCTACTCCATGCGTGACACCAGCTCATGTTTATTTTCATTTCAGGTTTCCACACTTCGAGGCAAGAGGTAGCACCGTTGCGGAGCATTTCTTTCCATGAATATTCGGTGTCGTTTGTTAATAATTTCCAGCCTAATTCGGGGTTGTTCTCTTTGAAACATGCTTCAATCACATAAGAAGCAATATAAACACCGCAAGATAATCCCTTTTGCTCGATTAAGGAGAAAATGTTTCTTTTTACTTCTTCATTTTTTACTAATCCGAAGAAGAGAGGGATAGCGTTACTGTGTAGGGAATAATGGGTAGACTCTGGTGCATCTTTATAAAGGTTTTTATCAGGGTCGAGGAAGGTTTTCTGGTAACTATCTTCAATCTTCTTTGCCTTTTCTAAAAGATTGGCATCTTCAATTCCGATTGTTCTTTGTATTTCTATTGTTTTAGTTATTGCACCGTAATAAAAGGCGTTGACAACTGCGTTTGGTTTGTTCAGAGCAAAATCGTAATCGAAATTATCGCGTAAATTTTTAGGCCAATCGATTAGAATGGGTTTTGTACCAGTGGATGTTAGCAGTCCATGTTCATTTTCATATTGAGCAAAGTATTTTAATAGGTTTGGTAAACATTCGGATGCTATTTCCTTTAAGAATTCTTTATCCCCAGAATGGCGGTAGTATTCCCATAACATAAGTGGGTATTGCAGTGAATACTCAGCAAATTCTTGAATAAACCCTGATGGTGCAACAGCCAATAGCCCTGGGTCAATTTTTGAAGAGAGGTAGAAATCGATTAGTGATTTTTTGGTTAATGACGTATCACCTGTGAGCCACATAAAGGAGCGGGATGTAATGACAGCATCACCTAAATATTGCCCTTTCTCACGAGAGGGACAATCTACAAATACTTCTTGAGAGCAAAGTTGAACCCCTAATTGACAAATGTCCCAGATATTTTTTAATTCTTTATCATTAGAGTCAAAGGCAACTTTGGTTGTATCGAATGGATAATGTCGTTCTTCTACCCAGACAGAGACTTCTTCTGGGGCATTTTCTAATTCAATATACCGAAAGGCACGATATTCGAAAAATGGAGTAATGTCTTCGTCTCCAGAAAGAATAATTTCTTCTTTATAATTGCAATTTGCTCGCATTTGCCATCGGACATTCCCTTTTTCGTCACGTTCTTCTCCATGGTACACAATCATTTTTTCACCTTTTTTCCCTTTCGTTTTTATACGGGTGTATCCGACGACTTCTCTGCCAAAGTCAAAAAGAATATTTCCTGTAGAAAGTACTTCATTTTTTATGGGATGGATAGGGATAATCGTTAATGGTTTTGCTGGTAAATCTGCAAATATGTAGTCATTTTCACTTAACTCGGGAGTTATCCAATGGGTATCGTCAAAGGTAAAAGATTGCCAATTTTTAGGGTATTTTTGCATATCTATATTTTCAAGGAATTGTGTTTTATATCCTGTTGTTTCTGTGATAATAAATGCATTAAGGGGGAAACATTTCCAAGAAGTGTCGGATAGAATTTCTGTTTTTTGGTTATTAGTATCTGTGAGGGTAAGCCTGAAAATAAACCCAGAACGATTGTCTCCACTGACACACACACGATTAATTAGCCCTCTATAATAGGTATGAACTGCTATTATATTAGGACCTGTCTTTATAAACTGTTTTATATCGTATTTAAAGTATGGATATGCAAAAGGATAGCCCGTTGTGGGACCTTCTAAAATATATTCTCCATTTATGTATAGCTTAAAATAATCATCAGCAGTAATATATAACTCTGCAGATTTAGGTGTATTTTCAACAATAAATTTTTTTCTAAACAATGTATGAACCTGATGAGGATTTTCTTTTACCCAATTATCTTTTCGATTTGTCATAAAGTCATTATTATGGCTACTATTTTTCATACGAGGGTCGGTGATAATTTGGGCATTTCCGAAGGGGTTTACTGACGGTGGAAAAGTAAGTAAAAGGTATAGTATTAATGGAGTAAGGGATATAAAATTCATAGGAAAACCTTTTATTAAAAAATCATTTTTACAAACAAGATACAAAGTATTTATAATATAGTATGAATAGAGGCAAAAAATAATCAACTGCAACCAAAAGAAAGGAATGAAAGGATGATTTCTGTTTCCGGTTTTCGTAGAGGTATGGCGATCCGTTATGAAGGAGATATTTGGGTCGTAGTAGAATTCCAGCATATTACACCTGGGAATTGGCGTGCAATGTTAAAAACGAAATTGAAGAATGTAAAGACGGGTAGAACGATGGAAGTCACTTTTCGTATGTCTGATGAAGTAGAGGAAGTAATGTTGCTGGAACGGAAGATGCAGTATCTTTATGAATCTGAGGGATTGCTGTATTTTATGGATTTGGAAACGTATGAGCAAACCTTTATTCCAGAGGAGATGTTAGGGGAGCAGAAGAAGTTTTTGAAAGAATCTGATTTGTGTTCTATTTACTTTCTTGAGGATAAGCCTATCATTGCGGAAATGCCTCCGTTTGTAGAATTAAAAGTAATAGAAGCGGAACCTGCTGTAAGAGGGGATACCGCAACCAATGTAATGAAATTCTGTACTTTGGAAAGTGGTGCAAAGATACAGGTTCCATTGTTTATAAAAGAGGGCGATGTTATAAAAGTTGATACACGAACTGGAAGATATATTGAACGGGTTTCTACAGGGTAAAATTTAATTATCCTTCGCCCATTTCTCCTAAGAACGAGTTCCGTTTATCATCAATAATTAGTACTAACTGCTGTCCTTCAGTGGTAATTTTTAAATTCTGTAAGTCAAAATTGTCTGGCAGAACTTGAATGTGGTCAATATTTTCACGAGGGATTAGTATCATTTTAAAGGTGTCATCTATCTGAACTCCACTTGCTTGCTGTCGCGTTAACATAATTCCTTTTGCTTCTACTACAATCCAATTTTCTGACCATACTGTTACTTTGCCGACATAAGAGAAAGGTTTTTGTTCTTTAAAATTTTTTTTCATCTTAATGCGGACAATTCTATCTTTAATCATAAATACTCTCCTTTTAATTTATCTATTAAATGATACAATTTAAGTTTGGTATTTATCAAAAAATAATAATTAAAAAATTGCAATTATGGAGGAAAAATGGTAATATTAATAGATAAATTAATTTTTTTATAGTATTTATTGTTTTATGATTTTTAAAATAATGGAAATAAACAATATATGTTTAGGAGAATTTAATATGAAGGTTCAAAGGTTATTACTTGTTCTTGTGCTTGGAGTTCTTACATCCACATTTGTTTTCGGTGATGCCTATTGGCTTTATTCGGCACGATGGGAAGGCAGTAAAGAGCTATCCGATGCAGAGATGGCAGGATTAGCAAAATTGCAGGGTTCGTTGGAATACGTCGAGTTTAGTGACGATGGAATTTTAATAAGGAATATTGTGCAATTTGGGAAGGTAGGGGTAGGTTTTCCTGGATTTACATCACTAAATCGAGCTCTATTGGAGAAGTTTGCAAATAATGCGGAGAAAGGTGTTTCGGAAGATGGGAAAGCGGTGTTTAAGGTTCAAATGGATGGGATTACATTGGAATGGTTCATTGCTCAAACGAAGGGAAATGAAGGGATATGTGAAACTCGGTGTTATATAAATAATAAGTTATTTTATATTGAGCAACGGAAGGAACTTTATTGTAAAGATGGTGTTCGTCCGACATTTATCCGTTGGGATTATCAGAGTGGTGATAAAAAGGGCACGATAGTTCAACTGTTTGAACCCTATTCTGGTGTCAAGTCCGATACAGATTCAGAATTTAAGGTAAAGGGTGGTTTGGAAGAGGTTATAAAGGTAGACCCTAAAGGAGACCCAGGAAAGGCAGTAGAAACACAACCTGTTCAATTTACTGCACCAATGAAAGGGTTAAATCTAAGTTTCGATTCGGGTTGGTGGCCGAATGGTAAAGGAGAAGGTGGATTTGAGGAACAGCCAGGTGGCTTCCCCGTACAGGTCCGTATTCGTGCGGCAGCGGTTGCTAATTATCAGGCGGATATTCAGGGATTTTTCCATTTAAGTGATAATTGGCTTATTGCTGGAAGTGCGAGCGGTTTTTGGGGTTATGATTTTGGTGGTGAGTTGTATATGAAAGCAGGTTTTGATATTGGGATAATTCCTCCTTTTATTGTTGACATTCCTTATATTCCTGATATATTGTTACGGTCTTCAAAATATGATTATTTTAATAGTTTTTTGTTAGATACAGTGTCTGTATTACAAGATGAGACACCTAAAACTCATTTGTTTGATGTAAATCTTGTTGATTTAATTTTAAAGTTAGTAGGTGTTACTTTGCCAGATTGGTTAAAGTGGATACCTTTCTCAGCAGGTGCTGGTATTGATATTTCGACGAAGACAGATGGTTCGCTTGAATGTGATACGATAAGTTTAGAAGAAGGGCTTTTGTTCTGGACAGAAGGGCAAACTGTGCCTGTCACACCAGGAGAAACAGGCTACCGTTCTGTAATGAATTACAATGAAATATGTAATCTGATTTTAACTATTAAGTTTTATCCAACTGTATATATTAGTATTTTTGGTGCGAGATGGGATTTGCCCATTATGACAATTCCGTGGTCTCCATTTAATGGACCTATGGACCTTGAATTTAGACCATGTGAAATTAATTTTACATCTGAACCGCCATCTCAACCTGCGACGGATTGGTTTACGGAAGATTTTGTTGTTGACAATGATTTAGATAATAAGCGATTATTGTTAACCCCAGCGAATAATGCCAATGGTTATTTTGCATGTACCACCACAGGAATAACAGATTATCCAGTAGATTCGATACTTTCAACCGCTGTTAATTTAGGTGATGATGCTTATGTTGAGGTGCCTTTGGCAGATGGGAAACAGGTTGTTCTTTATGGAGTGGCTTATGACCGTGTGTTTATTGGTAGTAATGGTTATTTAACCTTTACGGAAGGGGATACACAAAATAAAGAATCACCAGAGAATCATTTCAGTATACCGCGTGTTTCAGGTTTATTTGATAATTTAAAACCGAATGACGGCGGACAGATCTGGTATAAGCAATTAGATGACCGTTTTGTTGTTACGTATCATGAGGTCAGGGTTGATGGTAATTTTACGAATGATACAGCCAGTTTTCAGATAGAAATGTTTTTTGATGGTCGGATTGCAATTACCTGGTTGAATATAGAAGCCTATGATGGTTTAGCGGGTATATCAGCAGGAAAGGGTGTTCCTTCTGAATATAAAGAAAGTGACTTGTCCCGTTATGCTCCTTGTATTGAACCTGAGGGAAGTATAGAAGGTTTCCCTGAAGGTGGCTTTGAGGGAGAAGGTTCTGTGGAAGGTTCAATAGAAGGCGAAGGTGAACTTCCTGAGTGGTGTCCGAAACCTTGTGCTGTTTCGAACTGTGGCAATACTGCAATCCAGAGTAATACCCGACAGGCGTGGGAAGCATTTTGTGCATATATGGGAATGAATCCTTTATCTGTAGACCTTGATGATAATTTGATTATAGAAACAGGACAATTACAGTTGTTGGATGTTATATTAGGTAGTCCAGGTGCTAATAATCGGTGTTGTGTATTAACTGCATGGCAAAATAATTATTCTTTCTTTACTGTATTAATTGACGGGTTGATTTCCGAAGGGAAAATTTCAGAGGCATTACTATCACAGGTAAATGCGAGTAAATTAAAAGCGATGTTTGCAGGTTTAACCACGTTAGGAGAGGATTCTGCTGTGAACCTCGCAATTAATATTGGCAATCAAACAGGAGTGATATTCTCGGCATCACAAATTGACCGCTCTGCAAGCCAGTATTTAGGAGCAAGTGGTGACGCGGATACAGATAGAGTTTGTAACCTTGCTGAATATAATGCAACATTTGATGGGTCTACGGATAGCATATTTACATTTGTAATTAATGCAGTTGACCCGACAGCACGTAGTAATGGAGGTGGATGTGGTGCCCCGTGCTTTAGCGAAACAAATGAAGGTGAAATTTTACCAGTATATCAATTAACTGTAATGACGGAGGGGAATACTGCCCCTGTTTCAGTTCAAGTATCACCGATAAGTAGTGAGGGGTTAAATCCAGGATATTATTATCTGGGAACAAATATCACAGCGACGGCGTTTTATAATGATACAAGAGATATATGGCAAGGGTGGATGATAAATGGGCAATTTGTAGGGACTGCAAACCCGATATCGTTTAGCATTACTCAAAACACAGTGATTACAGCGTTGTTTGTTCCCATCCAAATTGAAGGTGAGGGAGAAGGTGAAGTTCCATCGATTATTCCTGTGATAGAGCCGTTTATTTTGGGATTAGGCACGGTTCCATCGGGTGAATGTAAAGAGGGCTCTTTTACCATTACTAACTCTGAGTTTAGTACAGGGGTATTAATTGGAAGTGCGGTTATAAATCCTGTAGATAGTTCGGTAGGAGATGCTTTCCAAATTGTCTCTGGGGCAAGTTACGAATTGACACCTGGTGAGGGACAGCAAGTCGTTGTAAGATTCTGTTCTGGAAACTTGGAACCCAAAGAGTATGTCGCTTTAGTTAGTTTTTCAGCGGGTGAAAATGTGCTTATCTATCCTGTTGTTGTCGGAGTTGAAGCATCTGCTGAAGGTGAAGGAGGTGGAGAGGAAGGAGAAGGAGAAGGTGTTATTGAAGGCACATTGGAAGGAGAAGGGACTCCAGAGGGGAGTGTTGAAGGTGCCACAGAAGGTCAGGTGATTACAATACAGCATAGTGCTGATACGAATGGAAACTGGAAGATTGAGTTACCAGAATTATTAAGGGTTATCCAGATATTTAATTCATGGGGTTATTATTGTGCTTTATCACCAACAGATACAGAAGATGGCTATGAAGTCGGACCAGGACCAAATCATAGTTGTACTCCTCACGCCTCTGACTATAATCCACAGGATTGGAAAATTGAATTGAGAGAGTTGTTAAGGGTTATACAGTTCTTTAATTCTGGTGGTTATCATAAAGACCCATTAGGTGAAGATGGTTTTGCGCCAGGTCAGCAAACTTAACATGTGTAGGCATAGAAATGAATCTTTTGGGGAAAGGTAACTTTCCCCGTTTTGTTTAACAGTGAAGAGAGAAAGGAAGAAAGTATGTTTGATGTTCTTATTAGGAATGGGAATATTGTGGATGGTAGTGGAGCGAAGGCATATACGGGAGACCTTGCAATTGAGGAAGGTAGGATTGTCGCTATTGGGAATTTGAAAGACGCACAGGCAAAGGAGGAAATTGATGCCAAAGGTAGGATGGTATGTCCTGGCTTTATAGATCCACATTCGCATGCGGATATAAGTTTGCATAAAGAGAATGCAGAAGAGTTGCTTATGCCCTTGATTAAACAGGGAATTACTACTTTTGTAGGCGGAAATTGTGGAATGGGACTTTCTCCTATATTAGAACCCGGAAAGGAAGCCATATTTACATACATTGAAGTTTTTTCCAGTTTTGACCCTGAGAAAGAGTTTCGATGGAGGAGCACCGCAGAATACTTTGATTTTTTAGATAAAAAAGGAATCCCGTTGAATTCCGCAATTTTAATTCCTCATGGTTTGTTGAGACTACATGCAGTTGGCATGGAAAATCGCTATGCAACGGATGATGAAATACAAAAGATGGCTCGAGCATTGGAATCATCTATGGATGCTGGGGGAATAGGGATGTCTACAGGATTGCAGTATTACCCTGGTAGTCAAAGCGATACGAGGGAATTAGTAGAATTGGGGAAAATCTTAAAGAAGTACGATGGTATTTTTACCAGTCATTTGCGTAGTTATAGCAATACATTAGATAAAGCCATTGATGAAGTAGCTACCGTTGCAGGGGAAAATCAGATTCGAGCTCAGATTTCGCATTTGTTCTGGGTCCCCGATATGGGCTTTATTGGACCCTTTGTTCGTTCTCTAATCCGAATGATGGCAAGTTTGGCACAGTGGATACCTATTCCTATTCCATTAGAGAAACCTATACAACAAGCCATTGAAAGGATTGTAAGTAATCAAGATAAGGGGGTGAATGTAAGTGTAGATGTTATGCCAACCACAACAGGTTTTACACATCTTTTAGCCTTTTTCCCACCGTGGGCGTTAGAAGGAGACAGGACACAGGTATTAAATCGGCTGAAAGACCGGGATTTACGAAAAAAAATGTTGCATAGTATTGAACACGGTAAAATGGAATGGCCTCATACAGGCCCTGATTCGTGGACATTGAACTTATTCCGTCTTATGGGTTGGGAATGTGCACATATTATGGCGGTGCAGTCGGAAAAGAATAAGCGGTATGAGGGAATGAATCTGATTGAGATTGCCCGTGAAAGAGGTGTCCATCCGTTTGATGCGGCTTGTGATTTGTTGCTTGAAGAGGACGGGCATGTACTTGTGTTTGAAAGTATTGCGGAACCGGATGATTTGTTTACTGAACGGACTACTTTCCCTTCGATGGCACACCCGAAGGTAATGATTTCTACAGATGCAATATTGATGGGCTTTGGTATGCCGTCACCCTTGTTCTATGGTTGCTATCCACGATATTTGCGTAGGTATTGTAAGGAATTGAAATTGGTAGACCTTGAAACAGGTGTTCGTAAATGCACATCATTGTCAGCAGAACATTTTAACTTAAAACAACGAGGATTGCTAAAAGAGGGATATTTTGCGGATGTACTTGTAATTGATATGGACAAGATAGATTCAAAAGCATGTTTTAAGTCACCGACAGAATCGCCATCTGGAGTGGATGAGGTTATTATTAATGGAAAACGGGTTGTGAAAGAAGGCGTTTTTCAAAGAGGATTGAGTGCGGGAAGTCTTTTACGACATACAAAAAATTAAAAGTATCTTTGAAGAAAAGAATAGAATTAGTAATCATGGTAATGGAATGGGAAAAATGGGGTAGATTGGGTGGTTGAGGAAATGTTTTTTATATTGTAAGTAGTATTGTCTCTTATGTATGAAACATAAATGGTTTCTTTCAGTCTAAATTTAAGAATCACTTTTTAAACATCTTACTATAAGGAGATAATAAATGATTAAACAGGCAAAGCAAATAGGGATTTTATTCGTTATTTTTGTATCTATTGCATTTATGATTTCTGCAGAAAATGCATCCCCTGTAACTATAACACAGTTGGAACGGCCTATAATTCGGCATGAGGTAATGGTTCCTAATGTAGATGATTTTATAACATTAAAATGTGATTTTCATATGCATACTGTTTTTTCTGATGGACGAGTTTGGCCTGACTTGCGAGTTATAGAAGCATGGGCAACAGGTTTGGATGCTATTGCTATTACAGACCATATAGAGGGACCTGTAGACAGGCCGTTTTTAACAGGAGATGATAATTCTTCTAATGAATTAGCAAAAGGAACTGCAGAACGGTATGGGATGATTTTGATAAAAGGAGGGGAAATTACACGAGAGCAACCTTATGGACATTATAATGCCTTGTTTTTGAAAGATGTAAACCTTGTTGATAATGAAGACCCATTTACTGCAATTGAGAATGCAGTAAAACAGGGGGCTTTTATTCAATGGAACCATCCAGATTGGAATTCTGCGACACGTAATAAATTTGAATTTCAGAAAAAGTTGTTAGAAAAAGGGTATCTGCATGGAGTTGAAATATCGAATGGCTCGGATTGGTATCCGCATGTAATAGATTGGGCATTGGAAAATAATCTTACAATGATGGGGAATAGTGACCTGCATGGATTGATTATGGGTGAATTTCAATTGGATAAATTTCAAAGACCTATGACTTTGGTTTTTGCGAAGGAAAAAACAGAACAGGGAATTCGTGAAGCTTTAGATAATAAACGAACGGTTGTCTGGATAGCGGATTTGATTAATGGTAGGGAAGAATGGGTCTCAAAGTTATTTCTTTCCTGTGTTCGTTTCGGAAAAATACAAGTAACTAATCCTGAGAAGAAAGAGGGTAAATTAATAATAGAGAATATTTCAGATGTACCGTGGTCAATTCAATTTATGGGACCTGTGATTTTGGGTTCATATCGTTTGGAGCCGAGGACTTTAGCAGTAGTGAAAACAAGAGGACAGGGTAAAGTTCAAATGAAGGTGCTAAATGCATGGGTAGGCACTGGTAAAAATTTACAATTGGGAATTGAAACTGAATAGACATTTTAGCTACAAAAAATTTGAATATGCGAAAGTCGAGATGATTTTATAGGTGTTTATTTTATCGTTATTCAGGAAATATTCTTAAAAAATTAATTTACATTTGTAGTTTTCTCTTTTAATTTCAGAAGGGTACAATTTTATCTATGTTTATGAACTGGTTTTATATTTCACCTAACTTTTTTTGCCAGTGAAATTTTTTTGAACTTTCCGAGGCATAAAAGGTGATGGCTGTTTTTCTCGGATATTGTTTTTTTGACGTTCGGTTTTTTTGTTAGGAATAGTTTTACCGCTTAACTCATATCCGATGGTAATTCGTGTCGAGATCAGTTTGTTGACGAATTCGTCTGTTACAATGTTCCAAGGAAGGTATTGTTCGAGATTCGGTGATAACCAAGCATACACATCGTCATTTTTAAGTTTTTCGGTCTGCATTTTTTTAGCCATTAATAGGAGATATTCATAGTCTTCCATACCATCTCTTAGTCGTTCGAGTCTAACTGAGCTATAGTAATTATTATTTGGAGCAGGATACAAAAGAGAAGTCATTTGTAGTGTATTTTGAGGCTGAGGAATGAAATCTTTTTTATCGGCAGGTTTTAATATTACATTATTCCATGAGTTGATAGGTGTTAATATAGCGCCCTGAAGCTGGTAATACCAGCATATCCATGGGATGATGCGTGATTCAATAGGAGGTGCATCATAGCGTAACGATGGGTACTGTTCGGGGATTGTCCAGAGCCATGGCTTGATAATAGGGGCTATTCGTGGTTCAGGTATTTTTTCTGGTGGATTTAATCGGACATCCTGAATGAAAATAGTTTCTCCTTTCTTTAATTTTTTTAGTTCTAATCGAAAGGCGATAAAGTCAGGGTTGTATTTAAATGTTCCGTAGGATATAGAGTTTTCAAAAAATCTACCTGTGATGTGTTTCCATGTAATAGATGAAGGGAAAAAATGGATTCCATCTCGTGAAGTGTTAACTTCTGCGGATTGGGGAGTTTGTCCTGGCCCCCATATAATTACAAGATTTTTTCCAATGTGACTTTCTTTTAAGTGGATTTCTACCCATTCATTTTTACCTTCTTTTTCTGCGGGGAGTGAGAGCCAACCAGTAAAGGGGCAGTTGTCTGCTATGTTTTGGGGGGAACTTAAAATAGGTGGATATGAACCGGGTAAAAAACCACAGGAAGATGCAGACACAGATTTGATTGATATATTTGTTTCATCAGTAATTGAGATACCTCTTGTGAGTCGTTGTATTAAATCAATGGAAAAGTAATTAAATGGTATTGCCCATATATCTGTATAAAAGTTGAATTGAGGGGATGGTGGACTGCATAGAATGCGGATTAGAGATGGGGTCTGTTCTGAGAGGGCATTAAGATAGCGTTTAAGACTTTCATTTTGTTCAGATTCAGGAGGACAAAATAGAACCACACTTAAATTGGATTGGGGCAGGTCTTCTTTTATTTGTTGCCAAATTTTGGTTTCTTCTTGAGTGGGGGAACGCACTGTGTCTAATGGACCTGAGGGTAAAAGTAAAGGAGTAACATCAAGGATGGTGTTTGAAATAGAAATATCGGTTTCTTTTATACTCTGGATTAATTTATCCCATAGGTTTTTAGGAACAGATAGGTTCTCAGTATTATTTGTTTGTAGATACATTCCGAGTGAGAGGGTAAGATGCTTTTTATAGAGGAAGGTAAAAAGTGATGTCCAAAAATCATCTGCTGAGTTGGCATTATTATTGTTTAGCTGAGCCATTGTTTTCCAATCCAAAAAACTTATAGCGGGAAGTGATGGGGTTTGAGGGATTTCAAAGTCAAATACTTCAATGTCTACAGGTATTTTTCTTATCTTTTTGCCTTTTGAGTTTAAAATTATTTCCGTTTGGTAGTGTCCCGACTTTATTTCTTTTGGGATATGAAATGTTATCCAAAGAACTGCTTTTTGCCTCTGATAAATATTGAAAGGTTCTATAGGTTTGAGAATGTCAAAAAAGATAGCGGAACGGTCTATGCCCCCCTGAGGTAAAGGTATACCTTCTACTGGAAGTATCTGATAAATCTGTGGAGGTGTGAGCTCATTAGGGAGCCTCTCTATTTGTAATGAAACATCATTAAGGGACTCACTATCAGAAAAGATATGGATTTGAAAAGATTCCTCTTCACCTTTGGCAGAGAAGATTGTCGCATTGTATGAAGAGAAGTTAGATGGTTTTTCTATATTTGTTGAACACCATGACGGTTCAACCCAGATATTAGTTCCTGAGATTATAAAGTATATTGTTAGTGAGATATCTAATAACATTTTTATCTTATAGTTAGACTATGATTTTTTTATTCTTTCGATATATAATAAACAAAAATTTAGATAAAAGAGTAAACAGAGATTTTTATAGGTGAAGAGAAATGGAATTTGAAGAATTGATGAAAAAGACAAAAAAGGAACTTATTGAAGAAATACAACAGTGGGAGGAACGTTTAGAACAACTAAAGAAAGAAATTGAAATTAATAAGAGTGGCAAATCGTTTTACACCCCATCCGACTTGTTACCGCTATTTAATAGTATGAGTGCTATTGAAACGGCGGTTTATGTGGCTGATATGCAGACATATGAATTATTAGCAGTAAATGAATATATAGAGAGGGTATGGGGTAAAGGGATATTAGGTAAAAAGTGTTATGAAACTTTACAAGTAGGACAAACTACACCATGTAGTTTTTGCACAAATGACCGATTGCTTAATGAAAAGGGAGAACCCAATCCTCCGTATGTATGGGTATTTCAAAATACCCGTACAGGCTCTTTCTTCCAATGTGTTGATTTTGCAATTCCGTGGGAGAACGGGAAAATGGTGCGATTAGAGGTGGCGTTAAATATAGACCAATTTGTAAAACTTCAAAGGGAACGGGATACTCAAACTGAAATTCTTATGACGGTTATAAAAAATATTCCACAGGCGGTGTTTTGGAAGGATAAAAATGGAGTGTTTTTAGGATGCAATCAACAGTTTGCGTTAGATGCGAATTGTGATTCTCCATCGGATGTGATTGGCAAAACGGATTATGACCTTCCATGGACAAAGGAGGAATCGGAAAGTTTTCGGAGAATGGATAAAGAAATCATAGAAACTGGTGTTCCTTCCCTTTTGTTTGAGGAGTCTCAGACGAGAGCAAATGGGATGATAAGATATCTGCTTGTTAGTAAGGCTCCGTTGAAGGATTCAGAAGGGAATATTATTGGTGTATTAGGTACTTATAGCGATATTACGGAATTAAAGAAAGCCCACGAGATATTACAGAAAAATGAGCAATTATTGAATAGTTTGATGCAAACGGCGCCTTTTGGTGTCATTTGTGTTAAGAATCGAATTATCGAATGGTGTAATGAACGAATGGAACAAATTTTTGGATATTCCCGAGATGAATTAATTGGGAAGTCGACACGTGAGTATTACGAATCCGAAGAAGAATATTTAAGGGTGGGAGATATTATATACAATAATTTAGTGGGTAATGAAATGGTTTGGACTGAGACGCGATGGAAGACAAAGGATGGAAGTTATATTGATGTCCGTATTAATGTAGCATTAAAAGATTCAGAAAAGCCAGATGAAGGAGTAGTTTGTGGAATTTTAGATATAACGGAACAAAAGAAGCGTGAAGAGCAAGAAAAACAAATGTTAGAACGAATGTATCATATTCAGCGGATACAAAGTTTAGAGGTTCTCTCAGGAGGGGTTGCTCATGATTTTAATAATATTCTCATGGCAATAATTGGTAGTGCTGAATTAGCAATGCATGAAATTCCAGAAATATCACCAGCCCAACATTATTTACAGGAAATAGTTAATGCGAGTAAGAAAGGTGCTGAACTTGCAACGCAGATGCTTAGTTATGCAGGTAAAAGAAAATTAGTGGCAAGGAAAATAAACATTAATAATTTAGTTAATGAGATGACACAGATATTAAAGGCAACCATTTCAAGAAAAGCCATTTTGAAGTTAGATTTGGCTGAAGAAATACCAATGATAGAAGGAGATGCGACACAAATTTCACAAATTATCATGAATTTAGTCGTTAATGCGAGCGAAGCAATGGGAAACAAAAGTGGTGTGATAGTCTTAAGAACAGGTGCACGTATTTGTGAACAACAGTATTTGGACACTTTATTTTTACCAAACGAGCTTAAAGAAGGTTTGTATGTTGTGCTTGAAGTAGTGGATACAGGATGTGGAATGGATGAGGAGGCGAAGATACATCTGTTTGAGCCATTTTATACCACAAAATTTACAGGAAGGGGATTGGGTATGGCAACAGTATTAGGAATTGTCCGTAATCACAAGGGAGGAATTAAGGTTTATTCTGAGGAAGGTAAAGGAACTACTATCAAAATATTTCTACCAGCAATTGAATGGGAAGCCGAAAGACAGACTGTATTTACAACGGATAGTAAAGAATGGCGTGGAAGCGGAAAAGTGCTGTTAGCAGAGGATGACGAAACAATTTGTGCGTTGACACAACGAATGCTTCAATATTTGGGATTTGAGGTGTTTGTTGCAGTGGATGGACGAGAAGCTGTCCAGATTTTTGAACAGAATCGGGATTCTATTTCCGCTGTTATTTTAGATATGACAATGCCTCATATGGATGGTATAGAAGCGTGTCTTGCTATTCGGAAGATTAGTGAGTCTGTTCCTATTATATTAACCAGTGGTCATCCTCAAGACGAATTAAATAAAAAGATAAATCAGAGTTGTATATCGGGGTATTTACAAAAACCATATCGTTTTGAAGAATTAAAGACGGTATTAATGAACATTCATCACGTTGAATAAGAATTGGTTAAAAAAAAGATAAAGTCGTTGATTTTAGCAGTGAAAAAGGTAGCAGGAATGTCATTAAATATTCGAGAAGATGTTTTTATCTTTTTTGTTTTATTATTTATGTTTCCTATGATTGGGGAAGCCTCAATGTATAGGTTGTCAGAAGAGTATTGGAAGGGAAAAGGGAACGTAAGTGAATGTGTGTTAGATGCAACTGTTTTTAATCAGAGAGTTGATGAAGGTCGTGATGTAATTATTTTCGAATATAGGGGTGTAATTAATCTTGGAAATTATAAATCTCTTTCTGTGAATATGATAACAAAGGGTGGAAAAGATATTTTGTGGGGTTGGAAAAGCAAAAGGACTGGTGATGAATATTATTATCCATATGATAACTGTTCTTTAATTTCGGATGGGAAAGTGCATACCTATACTTTTATGCTCCGATTTCCAGATAAAAATAATCCGATATTTGACATTGTGGATTCGATATGTTTCGAAGTAAGAGGAGTGAAAGATAATATAGAAGGTATAACGATGGAAAAGGTTGTGTTTCAACCTTATGACAATGTAAGACCAAAACAGATGACAATATCTGGTGTTTGTATGGATGTGTTATGGGATGAAGAAATGGAGATGGAAAAAGATATTAGTGATGGTAGTAGACTCATTTTTTATACAGGTATTTACAACCCTGATGTAGGTTCTTTTAGAAAGAAATCGACTGATATGGAATGGAAAACAGATGGAAGTGAATTTACAGTATTGATAGATGACCATGAAAATCGTGATGTTTTATATCAACTTAAAATGAATCCAAAAATAAACAAGGAAGACCGTTTTTGGCGTCGAGCGGAAATAGATTTATCAAGATATAAAAATAAAAATGTAAAAATTATTTTTCGTATAGAGCCTATGGGTAATACATTGGGGAATTTTAGTGTTTGGGGAAATCCGATAATAGTAACAAAGAAAGAAAAAGAGGACACCTCTACACCGCCTATTTTTATTATTTCTTGTGATACATTGAGACCTGACCATTTATTGCCTTACGGCTATGATTTGCCAACAAGCCCTTGTTTAGATGAGTTTGCTAAAGATGCGGTTGTTTTTGAGAATTCCTATACGACCCAAACGTTTACACCTGTGGCACACATGAGTTTATTAACAGGTTTACATCCTGAGAGTCATGGATTGAAGAAAAACATCGATTTAAAATTAGAAATACAACCATTGCCAGAGATTTTGAGAGAATATGGTTACCAAACAGCTGGATTTGCTGGCTTTTTATGGTGGTTTGTTCCTTCACGTGGGTTTTCACGAGGTATGGATTATTTTTCTGTTCCGGAGACACAAGAAGGCGGAGCTAAAGACCGTCGGTCTGTATTTGAAGTTCATGAAGATGCAAAGACATGGATACGTCAAGCACAAACTAGGAAAATATTTGTTTTTATGCACAATTACGATATTCATTCTACTGCGTATAAAGATTTGCTTTATGATGCAGAAGAAGAAGAGTTTAAGGTGTTTTCTCGTGCTTATAAAAATCCGAGAGTTCAACGTTCTGGTTGTGAAAATATTCCTGCTGGCACATTATATTTGCTCCATGCTTCTGATAGAGATATAATTCCAACGGAGCAGGAATTACAATATAACAACGCTCTTTATGATGATTGCATATATAAAGTAGACACCGCTTTAGGTGATTTTTTTAATTTTCTAAAAAAAGAAGGTTTATATGACCCAGCATTTATAGCAATCGTTTCAGACCATGGAGAATCGTTAGGGGAACATGAATTATATGGACATAAAAATGTCTATGAGGAAAGTATGCGAAATGTCATGATAGTTAAATTTCCATTTCAAAAATATTCAGGACAGAGAATAAAAGAAAAAGTTATTTTAGAAGATATTGTTCCTACTCTTTTTGCAATGTTAGATACCGAAAGAGAAGTACAAACAGACGGAATATCCCTTTATGACTTTATCGAAAATAAAAAAATAGAAAGAGATTATATTTTTTCTACAGATTCGGAAATAGAAATGAAAGCAATTGTAAAGGGTCACTATAAATTATTGGAAAATATAAAGAGGGGAGAATGTAATTTGTTTGATTTGAGTAAACCTATGGCGGAGTATAGAAATATTATGGATTTAGAGCCTAAAATATTTTATGAATGCCAGAAAGTATTTGCGAAACAATTTCGTTTGAAGAAAGAAGGCTGGTGCTTGTATTTCCAAAATATGGATTCTTTTTTAACGGAGACCATTACTATTAAATGCACGGTTCCGATTGTAAATGTTATGACACAGTCATGTGTATTCCGAATTAGAAATGATAGGCTTGAACCGACAAAGTTAGAGGGAACAATTTTTATCCCTTCGGGAGTAGGGATTTTACCCACCATACTTCAAATTATTCCTGCTGAGGATAATCATGAATTGATTGTTCAAATTCAAAAGAAACCGAAATTAATTTACCCACAAGAATATAAAGTGATTGAAGATGAAGATAAGTTATGGTTTCATTTTTCGTCAAATGATAAGCAAATTCAAAGCGAGCCCTCCTTTTTAGATAATGTGGAAAAATATAAGATTTACTTTAATGTTAATTATTATCCTATTAAATCGATGAAGGAGGAGCAACAAATAGAGATGAATAGAGACGTTCAGGAACAATTAAGAAATCTTGGTTATCTTAATTAATCTCGATTTTTCGGGAATAAAATTTTTTCAAAATTTTTAAAATTTGACTTGACATCTCAAACTGGTTTGTGGTATAAACTATATAGTGACAATTGAATAAAAAACTAAACGAGGTCATGTTCAGGTGAACATGATGATAAGTTTAGGTAAACCCCTACGAGAGGAGGTGAAAAGATGAGAAAACTTAGTTTCGCCGCATTGTTAATCCTGCTTGGTACCGGAGTGGCGTTTGCCAGTTCATTGGCTATTCCATGGTTCGCGGATAATGCTCCGCAATACAATGGATTGCCAGGAAAAGCGAGTGGTGCCACGAACCTTGTCTACTTAAAGAGCAATGTAGACACAACAGTAACATGCTACATTACCTATTACAATGCAGATGGTGTTTGCTTGGGTCCTTTCCCACCAAATAATAGTTTCACTATTGCACCACGGTCTGCGTTGGCATTCCGTCCCTGCGTATATGACCCAGACGCAACAGCGGGTGGTCAGCACGGAGGTATGGAAGGTGGACAGGGTGTCCTAGTACCAGATAGGCCACTTAGTCCTGATAACAGCACACCGATTCCGGGTGTTGGTATCGTTGACACCAAGACGAACGGTTCTGCAACCATTGAATGGATTGGTGGACCCAATGATATTCAAGGTGCGAATACTAACTTCGTAACTGTCGTGAATCCCGATGGTTCCAAAGTTACATTGTCCTATGGACACTTGTTACCGCCGGGTATCTAATACTTGAAATTTAATTAGTTTTAATTTGGGGCGAGAATGTCAAATGACATGCTCGCCCTGATTGCTTTTAAAGGGGTAAGTTATTTTAGTTACAATGTAATCTAAACAGGATGGTTTTTATTGATGAATAGAGATATTAGCGAAATTATAGATAAGTGGTATTTTGAAAAAAAAGGAAGAGAACAGGGTTTTTCTTTCATTGCAGGTGTGGATGAGGCAGGGCGTGGTCCATTGGCAGGTCCTATTGTTGCAGTAGCAGTAGTGTTACATTCTGAAGTTGAAGGAATAGATGATTCTAAAAAACTCACTGAAAGAAAAAGGGAGGAGTTGTTTGATATACTAATGTCGGGTGAACATGAGATAGGAATTGCAATTATTAATAATAAGGAAATAGATAGAATAGGAATACAAGAAGCGAATTATCGGGCAATGGCGGAATCAATTTTAAAATTAAAAATAAAACCGGATTTGGTTTTAGTGGATGGTTATAATTTGAAAGGGTTACCTTGTCAAGCGTGGAAAATCATCAAAGGTGACCAACGTTCCGCATCTATTGGGGCAGCGAGTATCATTGCGAAGGTAACGCGGGATAAAATAATGAAGGAATATGATAAAGAATATCCTGGATATGGATTTGCAAAACATAAAGGTTATGGAACGAAGGAGCATCTTTTAGCTATTGAGAAGTTAGGTCCATCGCCCATACATCGTTTAAGTTTTGCACCGTTTGTTGATATGTCAGAATCCTTATTGCCAGAATTAAAACTTAAATAATTGTTAAGGTATTACAAAAGTATGAACCATCAGAAATTAAAGGTATTTTTTATTTTACCTCTCACAATTGTTCTTGTAAGTTGCAAGGGTTTACCTATTAACAATTTAAACACTGGTATCAAATCATCTTTGCAAAATATGGAAACGCAGAGGAAAGGTAATTCATTATCACATTATCTCTCTTCCATGGTTTATCACCGAAGAGGTGATAATGAACAAGCAATTAAAGAATTGGAAGAGACAGTAAAAATAGACCCAGAAGCAATAACCCCTTTGATTCGTATTGTTCGGCTATACCTAATGACAGAGAAATATGAGGAGGCGTTAGCCTGTATTGATAGGGTAATTGAAAAAGACAAAACGATTCCTTCGTTATATCTTATTCGTGGTGAATTATGTCATCGTTTAGGGAGAATTGATGAGGCGGTAGAGGCATTTCAGAGAGCAATAGAAATTAACCCTGAAGATGTTTTAGGGTATAGTGCTTTGCTTGAATTGCAGGAAGATACAAATGATTTGGTTGCTGCTATTGATATTTATCGGCGGATGATAGAAAAAAGACCTAATAGTGCTTTACTCCATTATCAGTTGGGGCTAACTTATGCGCGGATAAAAAATAATGCGTTGGCTATTGATGAATTAGAAAAGGCATTACAATTTGACAAACGAATGATACGAGCATATTATATTTTGGCTTTGCTTTATATCGATGAAAATAGAGTATCCGATGCTATTAAGTCTCTGGAAATGTATTTACAAAAGAAATCGGATGATATAAAGGCACAAGAGGTATTAATTGGTGCCTATGTTCGTGCAGGAGAAGAAAGTAAGGCTGTGGAATTGGCGAAGAAACTTATTGCATCACCAGAATGTATGCCTGTTCAAAAGTTAATAGTATCCTTTCTCTTTATTAAGACTGCTGATTGTTTAAGAGCCACATCATTACTTCCAGTAGAGGAATATCCTTTGATAAGCAAATTATTTCAAGCATTGGCGTTAAAACAGATTCAAAATGATGAGTATAAAAATATTTTGGATACTCTCGATATATTCGGTGAATCTGTGGATACAGAATGTAATGATGTTATCAATTCGTTGTGGACTAATTTCGGAGCAGGGATTATTTCGGGCTGGTTTGAAACACAGGTAAGGGAGTTAGTAAACGATAGTTCATCTTTATCATTACGGTTGATATTAAGCAGGATATTAATGGTTGCCGATAAAAATGAAGATGCAATAACGTTATTAAAGGAATTGCTTCCTGAAAATGATAAAAATCTATGGGTTAATTATTATTTGGCTATTTCCTACGATAAATTAAAACAATTTGAAGATACAGAAAAGTGTCTCAAAAGGTGTATAGAATTGGATCCTGAGAATGCAGAGTTATTAAATTTTTTAGGTTATCTTTATGCAGATAAGAATGTAAATCTAACAGAAGCCGAAAATTTAATTTGTCGAGCATTAAAAATTGACCCTGAGAATCCGTACTATTTAGATAGTTTGGGTTGGGTTTATTATCGACAAGGCAATGCTGAAAAAGCGATAGAGTATATACGTAAAGCGATTTATAAGATGGAAACGGATGATGCTGTATTACGAGACCATTTAGGGGATGCCTATTTGCTTTCGGGAGATATTAAACGTGCTGTTTCGGAGTGGGAACGTGCTTTAGTCCTTGACCCAAAAAATGAAGGTGTAAAACAAAAGATTGAGAAATACCGCCCGCAGATAGAAAGTCCCAATGATTCACCGTCTTCCAATTGATATTGGGGATTTTTAAATAAAAATCAAGGTGGACATTTAAATTGTTGATTCTTAAATTTTTTAATGGTGAGTGATAAATAAAAGAGCTATCTAATTTATTTCAATACAGATGAATATTTAAGATTTTTTAGGAGATGTATATGAGTAGTCGCGAGGAGCGTTTTACTGTTCTTAAAGATAAGTTGAGAGAGATATTAAATATTAGAGCAGTTCTTGCATTACTTCAATGGGATGAAGAAGTCAATATGCCTCCAAATGGTGCAGAAGCGAGAGGAGACCAATTGAAAACTATTGCTCAGATTTTACATCGTCTTGAAACAGATACATATTTGGGAGAGGAACTATCATATTTTTATGAATGTAAAAATGGCTTGTCATCTGATGATGCGAAGATGATTGAGGAAGCAAGGTATGACTATCAGCGTGCAGTGAAAATCCCGTCCTCATGGGTGGGTAAATTTGCGGAAGTAAGAAGCAAAGCCTATCATGCATGGGTTCAAGCACGACACCAATCCGATTTTTCTATTTTTCAGCCATATTTGGATGAAATTGTATCATTATGTCGTGAGCGAGCCTCTCTGTTAGGTTATGAGAAGTCGCCGTACGATGCTTTGTTAGAAGATTTTGAACGTGGTACAGATACCCAAACGTTAGATAGGCTTTTTTCGGAATTGGAACAGGAACAATCGAAGATATATCAATCTGTTTTAGGTGAAGGGAGACCAGGCTCTGTTTTTGAAGGGAAAACATGGGATACAGGAAAGCAATGGGAGATTACATTGCAGTTATTATCTGCAATAGGTTTTGATTTCAATTCAGGCAGACAAGACCGTTCTGTACATCCGTTTACTACCAATTTTGATATTTATGATGTGCGAATTACAACACGACTTAATTCAACAAATTTGTTTTCTGGAATATTCAGTTCTCTTCATGAAGGAGGGCATGCTCTATATGAGCAAGGTTTTCGTAAAGAAGACCGTGGAACATGGTTAGCACAAGCACCATCCTTAGGTATTCATGAATCCCAATCGAGATTCTGGGAAAACTTTGTAGGGAGAAGTTTTTCATTCTGTCAATATTTCCTACCACTCTTGAAACAATATTTCCCTAATGAGTTTGAAAACATTCCTCCTGAACTACTTTATAGGGAGATTAACCGTGTATTTATGAATTTTATTAGAGTAGAAGCGGATGAGTGTTCTTATAATTTACATATTGTTCTCCGATATAGAATTGAAAAGGATTTAATTGAAGGGAGTATTCAAGTTTCGGATGTGCCTGATTATTGGAACCATTTGTTTGAAAAATTATTTGGGTCAGCTCCTCCAAATGATGCGGATGGTTGTCTACAGGATATTCATTGGTCACATGGTAGTTTTGGATATTTTCCAAGTTATGCCTTAGGTAATCTTTTTGCAGGGCAAATTTTGGAGAAGATAAAAACAGAATTGAATATAGATGAACTTATAAAAGAGGGTGATTTTATACCTGTTCATGATTGGTTAAAGAAGAATATTTTTGAAATTGGTAGGAGATGTTGTGCAAAAGAAATTGTTGAAAAAATCTCTGGGAAACCCGTATCCTCAACTCCATTTTTATCATATTTAAAAGAAAAATATAGTAAAATCTACCAAATATCTTTATAACAAATTGCATACATTGAAAATGTATATCAGACTTTTTTAATTTTAGAAGGGGGCCACCATATACAGGTTAGTTTGCCAAGTATAAGGCTTTCAGGTATCCATCCAATAATTCTACTATCAATTATTAGTTCTGAATCCTTATTTGGGAAACTCCAGACAATAAAGAGGTGTCCTTCTGGAACAGTACAGTGTTCTTTGTCTTTTAACAAACCAAAAGGTGCTTCTGACACGGAGAGAGGAGGGTTTAATACTTCGGATAGATAAGAATTTTTAGTAAGAGGTGCCCCATTTACCAACAGTGTCCCGTTTTGAATTGATATTTTGTCTCCTTCTCTTCCTGCAACAATCCCGCAAAGGATCATTTCTGTCGGAATTTTATCTATCCCTTTTGGAGTTAAATAAGCCACCAAATCTCCTATCTGTGGCTTTCGCCAATGAGTGAGCCAAAAACGGGTAAATGGTATACGTAGTCCATACGATAATAGATTTACTATGTAATGACATATTTTATTCTCATTCCAACGATACCAGACGACAGAACGAGCAAAAAATAAGCGGATAATGAGCAGTAATGATGTAATAATACAGATAGTTTTCCACCACCAAGTATGACTAAAACCTGTGAAGTCTCTCCATCGTGAGATTGGAAACCAAATACATACAACTCTGCCGACAATATGTTCATTGGGAACCCACCCGAAGAAACGACCATCTCTGCTATAAGCACTGTTATCGCCTAAAAGGAAGTAATGATTTTCTGGGATGAGTGAATATCTATCTTCAGTTCTAATGCCGTACTCCATACCCCCAATGCCGACGGGTCCTGAGGTATAATAAATATTTGGCATGTCTGGTGGTAGTTCAAGTGGTTTCCCATTAATGTATATCTTACCATCTGCGATATGAACACGTTCGCCAGGCAATCCAACGACACGTTTGACCAATGTTTTGTGTATAGCATCTTTTTCTACCGTTTTGAAGACGACGATGTCCCAACGTTGAGGTTTTTTACCATACCATATTCTTTTATTCATGAATGGGTAACGGACACCATATATCCATTTATTAACGAATACTCTATCTCCTCTGCCGAAACGGTTATCACCATGTAAAGTTGGTTCCATTGAACTGGAAGGAATACGGTAGGGTTCTGCAATAGGCCAGCGAATAAGTAATGCTAATGCTAATGCAATGCTTTCACTTTTTAACCATTCATAAATTTGTTGCTTCGGCATATTGCTAAAAAAGAATAAATGGAGACCTAATACAAAGATAGCTAACCCCGTCCACCACATAGGTTCAGAGGGCTCAGGCTGTGTTTTATTACCCTGATAAATAATAAAGATACCTATGAGAATCGTTATAATACCTGAAACACGAACTATCTGACTCATAAAGCTTATGCTTTCCTTAGAGTTTGTAGTTTTTTGTTTTGACATTTTTTTTACTTTACTCCAACATTATGTTTGTTATTTTTGTGTGTTTATTGTTCTTTTTCTGTAATGATACATATATCTAATAATTATCAAAACGATTACTATTTGAGTTCCATATAAGAAAACTATTCCCCACCATGATTTTGAAAAACCTGTAAAGTCTCTCCATCGCTGAATAGGCCACCATATAGCAAAAGCCCGACCAATAATGTGATTTTCAGGTACCCATCCATACATTCTGCTGTCTACACTATTGATGCTATTATCACCTAAGAGAAAATAATGTTTGTCTGGGATTGTAGAATAGGTTTTTTCATCACTGCAACCATAACGAAGAGGATAGTTTTCCCGCATCTCTTCAATAATTTTTTTCACTTTTGGGTCGGGATTCGTTTCATATTGAATGACAAGGTCAATGTCGTTGATGTAATAGATGTTCTGGGGCATTGTTTTCGGAGGTTGAATTTGTTTGCCATTTATTTCTATTTTCCCATGGTTTATTTTCACCGTTTCACCTGGCAAACCTACAACGCGTTTTATAAGCGTTTTATGTTTTGCATTTTTCTCAATGGTTTTAAATACTACGATGTCCCACCGTTTCGGATGTGACCATGTATAAAGTCTGATTGTTGTAAATGGGATTCGTATGCCATATATCCATTTATTTACAAGGACACGGTCGCCAGTAATTAAATTTCCACCTATTAAAGTTGGCTCCATAGAACCCGTCGGAATAAGATACTGGTCGATTACACAGCCTTTTAAGATAAGAATACTTCCAATTACAAACATCCATTCCATTAAATTCCTTTTATTCCATGGTCCAGTAAGGACTTGAATGGACTTAATGAGAATGTTGTGTTTTTGTTGTTTAGCAGTATTGAGATCTATGTTTTGTTCAGACACTTTGTTCTTTCCTATTGAATGTCTTCATTAACTTTTAGTAAAGCCATAAAGGCTTCTTGAGGAACCTCAACCGTTCCAATTTGCTTCATTCTTTTTTTGCCTTCTTTCTGTTTTTCTAATAGTTTTCGTTTTCGTGTAATATCTCCTCCATAACATTTAGCGAGCACATCTTTTCGTATAGGTTTTATTGTTTCCCTCACGATAATTTTTCTACCGATCGCTGCTTGAATCACGACTTCAAATTGTTGACGGGGTATCAATTTTCTTAACTTTCCTGCTAATGCTCTGCCCATACTTAGGGCATGTTCCCGATGTACAATGACAGAAAGGGCATCTACAACTTCGCCGTTAATCATAATGTCTAATTTTACTAAATCGCCTGGTTGATATCCGATAAGTGTGTAATCAAGAGAACCGTAACCTCGTGTGCATGTTTTTAGCTTATCATAGAAGTCGACGACTATTTCGGCAAGTGGAAGCTGATAAACCGCAAGACAACGTTTGGCATCTAAGTAATCGACCCGAACATGTATTCCTCTTTTTCTTTTACATAAATCAATTACTGAACTTAAATACTCAATAGGGCAAATAATGTCTGCCTGTATATAGGGTTCTTCAATAACTTCAATTTCGCTTGGTTCGGGCATTTGTGATGCTTTTTGGATGACAATTTCTTCTCCATCCGTTTTAAGAATTTTATAGGCGACATTTGGCATGGTCATAACGAGATTCAAACCAAATTCTCGTTCTAATCGTTCCTGAACAATTTCCATGTGTAGAAGACCTAAGAAACCTAATCGGAAACCGAGACCTAATGCATCAGAACTATCTGGCTTATATTCGAAAGAGGCATCATTAAGAGATAATTTTTCAAGTGCATCTCTCAATTCTTCATAATCTTGAGATACTGCTGGATACATACCACAGAAAACGACAGGTTTTACTATCTCATAACCTGGTAAAGGATTCTCCGCAGGATGAAAAGCATCTGTAACGGTATCGCCAATTTTCGTATCTTTTATATTCTTGATATTACAAATCATATACCCCACTTCGCCTGTATCTAAGCTTGATTTTGGACGCATATTGGGCGTAAAAATACCAACTTCATCTACCTCGTATTTTACGCCGTTTGACATAAATTGAATTTTTTGTCCTTTATGTAAAGAACCATCAACTACTCTTAAATAAACGACAACGCCTCGATAGGTATCATATTTAGCGTCAAAAATGAGTGCTCTTAGCGGTGCTTGTGGGTCTCCTTTGGGAGTTGGAATTCTTGTAATGATGGCATCAAGGATCTCTTTGGTGCCGATACCCGTTTTGGCACTTGTTAATATTGCGTCAGAGGCATCTAATCCTAAAACATCTTCAATTTGACGTCGTGTATCTTCTATATCTGCACTGGGCAAATCTATTTTGTTGATTACAGGAATAATTTCAAGCCCTTGAGCCACTGCTTTATACGCATGTGCGAGTGTTTGAGCCTGAACACCCTGAGTAGCATCAACAAGCAATAATGCCCCTTCGCATGCAGCAAGAGCACGGGAAACTTCGTATGAAAAATCTGCATGACCTGGAGTGTCAATTAAATGGAGGGTGTATTGTTCCTCATCATCTTTTTGGTAGTGCATTTGCACACAGACCGCTTTAATAGTGATTCCTCGTTCCCGTTCAATGTCTAACATGTCTAACGTTTGTTCACGAAGTTCCCGTTCATTCACAGTTTTGGTGAATTCAAGGAGACGGTCTGCTAACGTAGATTTACCATGGTCAACATGAGCAATGATACAAAAATTTCTTATTTTATCCTGGTTCATAATCTTTTATTGTCTTGTGGGTTAATTTTCCCCGTTTGGGTAATAAAACACCCTTCCTTATCTGAAAAGAATGCTAATATTTTACATGATATATAGGTATCACTGCACACTTTTAATATTTGGAAGTATTATTCCAGCCTTCGGTACCGATAAGAGGAACAAAGATGCAGGAGGTGTGTCTTTCAATTGAAAATGTATTACCTATCTTTGTTATTTTTAGCAATACTTGTAAATTTGAACCACCTACTGGGATAACAAGTCTACCCCCATCATTAAGTTGTTTTTTTAAGGACTCAGGTACTTCTGGACTACCAGCAGTTACAATTATTGCATCGTATGGAGATTCATCCGGATAGCCTGATGAGCCGTCTCCACGAATCACTTTTATGTTTTTGTATCCTAAATTGGTTAGTCGTTGTTCTGCTTCTTCGGCGAGTTCTTGTATTCTTTCAATGCTAATAACGGTGTGTGCAAGTTCTGCAAGTATTGCAGTTTGATATCCCGAACCTGTTCCTACTTCTAATACCTTATCTGTCGGTTTTAAATCCAGAAGTTCGGTCATGATGGCTACCATGTAAGGTTGAGAAATTGTTTGCCCATATCCAATACTAAGTGGGTGATCTTCATAAGCATAATCACGTAAATCTTCTGGGACAAATAAATGTCTTGGAACGTTTTCCATTACTCTCAGCACATCAGGTGATTTTATCCCTCGTGCATGTAATTGATAGACAACCATTGATTTTCTGGCGGAGGTGGTATCCATATCCAATTTTTAATTATTTAGTTTTAACTAACACATTTTGCTATTGATAATGGTATTATAATAAAAGGAAGGTTGTGATAAAATAGTTTTATTTAAGGAGAATCATGAATATGTCTGATGCTGATTTAGCAGAGGGGAAAACGACGCGGATAATAGCAGGTAGATATGAGGTTATAAAGCCATTGGGTAGAGGAGGGATGGGCAAAGTATTTCTTGTGAAAGACCTCCAATCTGGACAGAAGTTAGCATTGAAATTGATGCGAGCCCAGTATCAACATAATCAAAAGGCAATTGCAAGGTTTCTGCGGGAAGTAGAAGCAGTCCGACAACTAAATCATCCCTGCATCGTAAAGATATTTGATGCCCAGATAGAGGGTGAACAAATGTTTTATACGATGGAATATGTTGAGGGTCGGAGTGTTCGAGATTGGCTGAATAAGAAAGGGCCGTTATCATTTGGGAATACAGTTCGGATATTAGCACTTATTGCGGATGCCTTAGAACATGCACATCAAGTTACAATTCATAGAGATATTTCACCTGATAACGTGATGGTGTTAAGAGATGGTTCTGTGCGTTTGCTTGATTTCGGTTTGGCAAAATTAAGTGATGCACAAGTCCCTTTGACTATGGTTGGGGCGAATTTAGGCAAAGCACAATATTCAGCACCTGAACAAAGGGTTAATGCGGCTGGTGTAGATAAAAGGGCGGATATATATCCACTTGGGGTTATGTTTTTTGAAATGCTTGTAGGGAGAAGACCGCAAATAGGTGATAAACTATCTAAATTGATGCCAGATTTACCCAAAGAATGTGATGAGTTTTTGCAAAAAGCGATGGCACCTGACCCAGAAGATAGATTTTCTTCTGCTAAGGAATTTAGGGATACTTTATTAAACTTATATAAGTTATGGAAGGAAAAGCAGGAGAAAGGTGCTCAACAAAAACAAGTACCAAAGTTCAGTCCTCTTTCCTTATTAAGAAAAATTGGGGAACTTTCCAAACAATATGTTGGAAAAATCTTATGTCTGTTTAAGAAGAGGCCAAAGCCATAATCGTTATTGAAAAAAAATACTTTAAAAGGTTATAATACTTAAAAGCCACAAGATAAATAGGGATGGGGTTTAAATAAAAATAATTATTATCAATAAATGGTTAGATAGAAGGAATTTTCACCCATGGACTGACTTTTTGTTCATGAATAGAAGGGAAGAACTATGCGGAGATTCTACACCATAGGCCAAGGGAAAGTCATCGAGTTGTCAGAAGAAAAAGATTCGGTTATAGAAGTTTATATCCAGCCGACAATTGAAGAGAAAAAGCAACTGATTGATAAATTGGAAATAGATGAACACACCTTAAATTCAGCCCTTGACCCAGATGAACTTGCCCGTGTTGAATATGAACAAAATCACGTTGCATTTATTATAAAGAAGCCTAAAAATTATTCCGCAGAAGATGAATATCACTTCAAAATCATCTCTATAGGCTTATTCCTGTTCAAAAATAAAGTTATCATTATTTCAAGCGAGGATACACCATTATTTTCAAATAAACCGCAAGCAGGGTTGTCATCAGCCCCAGACATAATACTTCGGGTTATTTATAACTGTATTTCCCACTTTATTGAACATCTTAAAATTATAAACATGGTTGCGGAAGAAGTAGAGTATCGGATAAACCGTTCTCTGGAAAATAAATTCCTCATCAACCTTTTTGCATTAGAAAAAAGCTTGGTTTACTACTTAAATGCTATCCATGGAAATGGTCTTATCCTTGCCAAACTTCGTGCAGGTGCAGATAAAATAGGCTTAAGCGATGAAGGGAAAGAGTTTTTGGATGACTTAATTATTGAGAATGACCAATGTTTTCGTGTGGCAGATATTCATTCCACAGTGTTATCAAACTTAATGGATGCACGTGCATCTATCGTAAGCAATAATCTGAATGTTTTAATGAAATTGTTAAATATTATTACAATAGCATTAATGGTTCCTACTTTCATTGTAAGTTTATTTTCAATGAATGTCCCCATTCCAGCCCAACATCATCCTTATATATTTTACCTAATTGTGGTTCTATGTATTATATCCGCAGTAGGTGTTCTATGGATATTTTTCCGATATAGAGAGATGTGATTTCGTGTTTTACATGGGCGGTTAGAGTACTTCTGGGTTTACTGGGTTAGGTGGTGTTTTCCCGTTGAGACGAGCAATAATATTTTGCGCAGCGATTTCTGCCATTCGCGAACGGGTTTCTACCGAAGCACTTCCTAAGTGAGGTATCAAAATGGCATTAGGGCAATTAAGTAAATCAGGATGGATTTCGGGTTCTTTTTCAAAAACATCTAATCCCGCAGAGAATATTAACCCTTCTTTAAGAGCCTGAGCTAATGCTTCCTCATCAATAACAGGACCACGAGATGTGTTTATGATACATGCAGTCCGTTTCATTTTTTTAAATTCCTCAATCCCAAAAGCATGATATGTTGCTCGAGTAAGGGGGCAATGGATAGAAATGAAATCAGATTCTCTTAGAAGTGTCTCTTTATCTACCTGTGTAGCTTTTATATCGGAAGGGAGTTTCGGTTCGTTAACATCGTAATAAATAATACGCATATTGAAGCCACTGGCTCTTCGTGCGACTGCCTGACCAATTCTTCCCATACCAAAAATACCCAATGTTTTTCCATGCACATCCATACCCAGAAGTAATGTAGGGTTCCAACCTGCCCATTGCGAGGCACGAACCAATCGTTCCCCTTCACCCAATCGGCGTGCTGATGCCATTAAAAGTGCCCATGCCAAATCCGCTGTAGTTTCTGTTAAGACCCCTGGAGTGTTGGTCACTACTATTTTCCTTTTCGTTGCTTCGACTATATCTATATTATCAAAACCAACCGCGTAATTTGCAATTATTTTTAATTGAGATCCTGCCTGTTCCATTACTTTTGCATCAATTTTATCTGTTAGTAAGCAAAGTAAAGCATCTATTCCTCGAACCTCTTTTAAGAGTTCTTCATAAGGGATAGGTGTTTCACATGGGTATATTTTTATATTTTCTTCCCCAAAGTTTTGAAAGAGTAGTTTCAGACCTCTTTCGGGAAGATTGCGTGTAATAAAGATTTTAGGTTTATTTTTGTTCATATATTTTTATCCTAACGCTACATCTAAGAACATCATGAGGGCGAAACCGAACATGACACCTACCGTAGGCAAATCGGTATCGCCTTCTTTTTGTGATTCGGGAATTAATTCTTCGGCTACAACGAAAATCATTGCCCCTGCGGCAAAGGCTAAGGCAAAAGGCAAAATAGGTCTGGCAAATATAACAGTGATGGCGCCAATTACTCCAGCAATGGGTTCAACGATACCAGAAAGTTGTCCTACAAAAAAACTTTTCCATGGGGAAAAGCCTTCACGACGAAGAGGTAGAGCCACAGCAGTGCCTTCAGGTAGATTCTGCAGACCGATACCAATAGCGAGAGCAATAGCCCCTGTTAAAGATGCCCCTGGAATACCGTATGCAGTTGCACCGAAAGCAACGCCAACAGCTAACCCTTCAGGGATGTTATGCATGGTAATAGCCATCACCAGAAGAGTGCTTCTTCTCCAGTTTGTATGAAGCCCTTCTGCATTTTCAATAGATAATCCTTGATGTAAATGAGGGAGTATCTTATCCATAGCCCATAAGGCAACACCTCCTAATAAAAATCCAATAACAGCAGGTAACCATGATGGCATACCCATTTCTTTACTCATCTCGATTGCAGGCTCCAGTAATGACCAGAAGGACGCTGCAATCATTACTCCCGCTGCCATTCCTAATGTTCCATCGAGGACTTTTTGAGGAATTGGCTTTGCCCACAAAGCAGGCAAAGCCCCTAACAATGTCATAAACCATGTGAATGATGTTGCCAGTAAAGCAAGTATTGCTGGATGCAATTCACTCATATATTCTAAACAGTATATGTTGAGGCAGAAGTTGAACCGCCACGCCCAGTCCAGTTGGTGTGGAAAAACTCACCTCTGGGTTTGTCTACTCGTTCATATGTGTGAGCACCGAAATAATCGCGTTGTGCTTGAAGAAGGTTTGCTGGAAGCCATGCACTTCTATAGCCATCGAAGTAGCATAATGCAGAACTGATGGCAGGTACAGGGATTCCTAATTGCACCGCAGTAGAAACAACACGACGCCAACTATCTTGTGTATCATTGACTATACCCGCAAAGAATGGGTCTAATAACAGATTTTCTAAATTGGGGTTTCTATCGAAGGCTTCTTTTATTTTACCTAAAAATACAGAGCGGATAATACAGCCTCCCCGCCACATTAATGCAATACCGCCGTAATTTAAGTTCCAGTTATAAGTTTTTGCAGCAGAACGCATTAATTGGTAGCCTTGAGCATAACTGACAATTTTAGAGGCATACAGGGCTTTGCGGAGGTCATTAATAAATTGGTTTTTATCACCTGTGAAATTGGTTACTTTCCCTTGTAATGCTTGACTGGCTTTTACCCGTTCTTCTTTAATAGAGGACAAACAACGTGCAAACACTGCTTCTGCAATGGCTGTTAAAGGTTGCCCTTCATCTAAAGCAGAGATAACAGTCCATTTGCCTGTGCCTTTTTGTCCGGCAGTATCTAAAATAAGGTCAACGACATATTGACCTTCTTCATTTTTGTATGCAAGAATGTCGCGGGTAATTTCGATAAGATATGAATTTAATTCTCCTTTATACCAATCCGAAAAGACCTGATGCATCTCCTCATTTGTCATTCCTAAACCCTGTTTCATAAGATGATATGTCTCACATATCATTTGCATATCACCATATTCGATACCATTATGTACCATTTTAACGAAGTGGCCTGCTCCATTTTCTCCTACCCAATCGCAACAGGGTTCTCCTTCCGGAGTTTTAGCACATATAGATTGAAAAATGTCTTTTACATGTTGCCATGCTTGTGGAGAACCGCCAGGCATCATGGATGGACCCTTTAAGGCTCCTTCTTCTCCACCCGATACACCTGTGCCTATATATAGAAGGCCTTTACTTTCTAAATATTTCGTTCTGCGGGTTGTGTCAGGGAAATGACTATTACCTCCATCAATAATAATATCTCCCTGGTCTAATAATGGAATAAGTTGTTCAATAAAGTCATCTACTGCTTGACCTGCTTTTACCATAAGCATAATTTTGCGTGGTTTTTTTAGACTATTCACAAGTTCTTGTAAGGAATGACAGCCCTTTATATTTTTTCCTTTTGCACGACCGTTGATGAAATCATCTACTTTGGATACAGTGCGATTGAATACCGCAACGCTAAAACCTTTACTTTCCATGTTTAGCACCAGGTTTTCACCCATTACTGCTAAACCTATTAATCCGATGTCTTTAAGTTCGCTCATATGATTCTCCTTTATCTTAATATTTATTGCTTGTTTGTAGAATGAATAATTATATCGTAAATGCTATTTTCTATGCCCCTGAGGAACGTAGGCAGGTAATTTCTTTTCAGCAAAAATCGGTCTAAATTGAGTAAAGCGTTGTTTTCCATTCACCAATGGGACACTTGCCCATTCTTCACCGACCAATGGCATGGCATATTTAATAAAGTCGTCTGTTACATCAATTCTATTAGGGGCTATCCATGCTTCTGGGAACGTGCGTTCTGAATTAGCCACTTTTTCTAATGGAACTTTATCGTAATAGACGTGGTAAATAGTCCCAGGGGTTCTTAATATAGTTGCCATCCAGCCATTTTCACCTTCTAAAGCGATAAGCACTGCTTTTTGTGCAACATTGTAGGCTTCATCTAAATCAACAACAGAGGCATAAATAGCAGAAGAGCGTTGGTCTGTTCCCATGACCTGTCCTCGTGCAGAACCACGAACTGCCAAACCTTTTTCATTGAGAAGGTTTACTATTTTCTGGCTTGCAGTAAGTTTTGCAGAACCAAATTGAGTATGTCCGAAACTGTCTTTTAGTTCTCCAATCTCGCCGACTTCAAAGCCTTCACTTACTACAATAATACAACGACCATCGCGTTTTAGTTGGTCGTTTACAAGGTCGCACATTTGTTCAGGGGTAACTTTTGATTCAGTCATGTATATTTGAAGGGGTATCTGTCGGTCTGGGTCGGCTAAGCGTGCGGATGCTGGAATGAAACCAATTTTTCTGCCCATGGCTTGTAATACTAATACAGGGTCCGCTGGACAGGAACCGCGATTTTCCTCTTCAGCATTCTGAACCATACACATCCAGTAACGAGCGACACTTCCGTAACCTGGTGTGTGGTCTATAAGTTTGAATTCGGAATCTCCTACATCATTGTCTATTGTTTTTGGAATACCTACCGCCACCAGGTCGAGACCTTGCTCTAAGGCTAATTTGCTTACCTTGTTTGCAGTATCCATTGAATCGTTTCCACCGATATAAAAGAAATATCCGATGTCGTGGGCTTTCATTACATCAATAATTCGCTGATAATCTTCTTCTTGCCCTTTCTTTAATTTGTATCGGCATGTTCCAATAGAACCTGCTGCGGGGGTATGTCTCAATAAAGCAATTTCTTCTGGGTTTTGTTCGGATAAATTTAGAAGTTCTTCTTTAATAACGCCTTCAATTCCATGCCAACCAGCATAAACTGTCCCGAAGGTTTCGGGAAACATTTTGCACGTTTCTATTACACCTCGAAGTGAGTTGTTTATCACAGGACTCGGCCCACCTGATTGAGCAACGATAACATTTTTAGGCATTATCTTTATCTCCTTTCTAAAGTTAATTTGGATATATGGCATTTTAAGTTTATTTTAAATTACTGAGTTTCTTATGTGAAAGTATAAACATTTATGAGTTTTTTACTCGGTAGAGGATTTCCCCAGCTTGTGGAACAAAGAGAATCCCCTCATCTTCTCGATTTTTCCAATCCTCTATATTTATCGAATATGGGTCTCTATAACCTAAATTAATTTCTTCGCATATTTCTTTAGGAATAGATGTGGCTAAGGTTACTTTGACTCGTGGTTTTTCTATGCCGTTAATATAGGTTCCTATTCCGCGGACGTGTGTAGAATGAGCTAAAATACCACCTGGAATGTCGCGAAATTTGTCCATCTGTGCAAGGAAGTAGTCACGAGTATGATATCCGATTTTACGAATTAGGTGTCCATGTGTAACGCTAATCTCTTTGATATGAGGTCCGTAAATAATAAGTTCTCCGTCATCAGCAACAACAGGCTCTAATTTATACATACATTTTCCCGCTGTCCATATTTCATCATACATAAGAGGCGACTCTGCCAGAATAGAATGGTAAGCACGAGGTTTATAAATAATATGTGTTCTTGCTGATAAATCTGCTGCAACATCCCATGCCTCTTCAGGTGTTCCGAAAAAGATAGCACGGGTTTTGTCATGTTCCACATTCAGGGCAAAACAATATTTTTCTTTTTGTATCATGGAACTCGCATAGTCAATCAATTGGCGAACCGGTGTATGTTTAATACCGTTAATTTTTATGTTTGTTATCAATGCCCCCAACCAGTGGAATACATTAAGAAAATCAGGGCCTGAAATCCCCGGAAAGAAATATTTATTTCCCCCGCTAAAACCTACAACTTCATGAGGGAAAACGGGACCCACAATGAGGATAACATCATAATCAAGAATTACTCGGTTGATTTGAACAGGGACCTCTTGATTGAGCAAACCATTTGAGAATTCATAAACTTTTTCTTTCGAGATAATACCTAAAAGATGTAAGACATTCGGGTCCTGCCATGCATGATTGATAATTTTTATGTTTTTATATTTTGTATGTAGTTCTTCTGATGTAACACCTAATAACTTGCAAATCATACTTTCAGGTAGGGGAGGATGTGTCCCTAACGCAATGATATAATCTAATTTTGCTGTTTTAGGAGATAATGCTTCTGTTAGAGTTTTGAACATAAGAGGCATGGGCATACTACGCGTTTGGTCTGGAATAATAACGAGGACTTTTTTCCCTTGAACTTCTAATCCAGAACAAACTTTATGGACAAATTGAGAAATCTCTTCAGGCTTTAAAAAATTTTTTTCCGCAACACATTGTTGTATCATTTGCAATCCTTTATAATCTTAAAGCCTAATCGCTCAAATTGATTTGCCAAAATTGGATTATCTTTATTAAAACGGATAGTTGTATTGTGAAATTCCCGCCGAATGGGATAATTCTTTCGTAAGAGGTCGAAATAAGAACCTCGTTCACTTTCTTCTTTATTTTCTATTTCTCTTAACGCCTTATCATCTGCGGTTATATTATATATTTTGTGAACTATGGAATGTAGGATTAGTGGATTATTATCAGTTATGTGTATTTCCTTAATAGGAGGGTCGGGTAGATTTTTTCTGTAATCCCATGTAGGTTTTTCCTTTAGAAAATTACATAAAGCCAGATACAATTGATAAGTCCCATTTACCTTACCATCGAAAGAATATCCTGCAATGTGAGGGGTGCCTATTGTTACTTTTTTTAAAAGGTTAATATTAATATTCGGTTCATTCTCCCAGACATCAATAATAGAGTGAGAGATAATTCCCTGTTCGATTGCATTTAATAATGATTCTGTTTCTATAACCGCACCACGTGAGGTGTTGATGATTACAGTGCCTTTTTGTATCTTTGCAAAGAAATCTTTATCTGCCATGTGGAAGGTTGGATAGGGACTTTTTTTCTCTAAAGGAACATGGAAGGTAATAATGTCGCAATTTAAAATAGTTTCAAGCGATTCAAATAATGGGTAATTATTCATTTTTTCCGCGAGAGGTGGGTCATAAAGCACAGGAAACAAACCTAATGCAGGGACCTTCTTGGCAACACGAGAACCTACATTCCCTACACCCACAATACCTATTTTTTTACCTTGCAATTTGTATCCATGATTTTGTTCCAATTGAAGCAGTCCTGAAACTACATACTCCGCTACACTATTCGCATTCGACCCTGGGGCACTGGAAAAGGCAATACCTTTTGAGTTTATATAGTCGAGGTCAATGTGGTCATAGCCAATTGTTGCAGTACCAATAAAACGAATAGAAGACCCTTCAAGAAGGTCAGCATTTACCTTTGTGATAGAGCGAACCAAAAGAATATCTGCATTTTTAATAATGTCCTTTGTAATTTTTCTGCCATGGACAGTGATTACTTCTCCGAATTGGTTAAAACCTTCTTTTACATAAGGGATATTTTCATCTGCAATAATTAACATAGTTTTAATTGTTTTTATCTGTAAAAAATTTATCTTTTCCAGGGTGGAATTTCAGGTAAATATTTGTCAAATTCTTTGATAAGAGCAGTTTCATACTCTCCTTCAAAAGTGCCATTGAAAAAGCGGTCTAATCCTTCTTCGTAAAGTCGTTGCCATGACTCTTCTTCGTGACCTGGGTTGATGGGGAAAAACAATGCGTTATTGGCACGAGCCGCTTTAAGGTCGCCATAGGCATCGCCAATCATCAAGATATGATTTTTTTCGTATCGGTTTTCCGAAGCGAACTTAATATGTTCCGCCTTTGTACCTATTTCCTGTCCGCATATAACAAACACGTATTTGGCAAGGTCTTGCTCCTGCCATTCACGGACTAATGCTTCGGTCGGAGTTTGTGAACAGACCATAATATCTGCTTTTCCCTGAGATTTTTGAAGGCATTCTTCCACGAAGGGGAACGGAGGTAAACCACCTTTGACAATATCTTCAACCGTTTTATTAACTGCCTTACTCCATTGGAGCGTTATCTGCATATCCTCCTGGTCTGGATGTTCTTTGCAATATGTTTCCAATGCAGGATTGCCCAATTTTGTTTCTGTTTCAATCCATTTTCGCAAATTTGGTGTTTGTGGAATTTGAACTTTTCTTGCCTTGACTTTGTCCCAATCCATTAAGAGGTCAAAAACTTTTATGAGAGCAGGGAAACGGTTGGCTCCACGCCATTTGGAATAGAGATTTACAAATTCACATGCTTCACGGGCATATTTAGAGATGGCTTGGAGATTCCAATATTTAATTGTATTCGGTGTAAAACATTCTTTTTGTTTTAATTCCATTGTGTCAAAGGCACAACCATCGGAATCAATGGCGATTAAAAATGGAGAAGTGGGTTTGTGGTCTAATAATTTTTGAATATCTTCTTTCATTTTTTGTTCCTTTTTTTACATGTTTATTTATTACACGCCAGAAAATGCTGAAAATCCGCCGTCAACGGGAACTATGATACCTGTAACGAATTTTGATGCATCACTGGCAAGCCAGATAAGTGTTCCTATAAGATCTGATGGGTCACCATAGCGACCCATAGGAGTATGGGCTAATATCGTTTTCCCTCGGGTTGTAGGTTCTCCTGTTTTCTCGTCAATTAATAAATACCGATTTTGTTCACTTAGGAAAAAACCTGGGGCTATAGCATTAACTCTTAATTTTGGATTATATTCCTGAGCAAAATGTACTGCTAACCATTGGGTAAAATTGGCAACAGCAGATTTCGCAGCACTATAGCCAGGTATACGTGTTAACGGTCGAATAGCATTCATAGACGCAATATTGATGATAGAACCTCCTTCTGTATTCTTTATCATATATTTTCCGAATACCTGAGAAGGTATAATGGCACCACCTAATAAGTTCAAGTTAACGACTTTTTGGAAGGCATCGACGGGTATGTCAAAAAAACTTAATTCTGGGGATGTCGTTGCTTGTTTCATGTTGCCTCCTACACCGTTAACTAAAATATCAATTTTTCCCCATTCTTTAATTAGTTTATTAGCACATTCTTCGATGGTGCCCTTATCAAAAGCATCCATATATAGGGCAAGTGCTTTTCCACCTTGATTTTCAATTTTCTGTTTTAGTTCGTTTGCCTTGTCTAATAAAACATCTGCTATGGCAACAGATGCTCCAGCACGGGCTAATCCCTCAACCATCGATGTTCCAAGCACACCAGCACCTCCTGTAACGACAGCAGTTTTACCAGTCAAATCAAAAATAGAAATATCGCTACCCATAAAAGCATCCTTTTTGTTTAGTTCGGGATAAGGTAAGTTGATGTAGAAATTATATCAAAATGATAGGCATGATGTTAAACAGTTTGTTTTAGCGTGTCGCTATAAGCAGGTATCCTTCTTCATTGTCTTGAAAATGGTGCAAGTTTAAATTGGCATCTTTTAAAAACTGTGTTATTTCATTTATCTCTGGTATTACATGATTAGCCACAACACCGCCGACATGTTGATGAAATTCATTAATTGCTTTGCTGGGCTGTGAATGACAAACAACCCAGATTCCACCCTTTTTTAATACTCGGCTATGCTCTGTTATAGCTTGTTTTTTGTCTATTAAATGGGGGAATATCGAAAAGCAGATAATAACATCAGCAATTTCAGATTTAAGTGGCAGGAAATGGGCATCTGTGATTAGCCAATGACATGGAATTTTCTTAAATTTCATTTTACCATGCCAAATCATTTCACGTGAAACATCCACTTCAATTAGAGTTCCGTTCTGCTGTAAACGATTCCACAAATAAGGGACTAAAATCCCTGTTCCACAACCAATATCGAGGATTGTATTGGTGGGTTTGATATCAATATTTTTTAAAAGATTTTCTACTTTGTCCAACACACCTTCAGAGACATATGAATCCCATTGAGGTGCATGATGGTCAAAGAAATCTATAATTTCTTTTTGATGATGATATTGTTTGTCCGAGCACATAGGTTGTTTGTTAGACATTTTTTGTTCCTTTTATCTGTCTTTTGGGTGAAAAGATGGCAGATAGGATGAATATCACAGAAGAGATTAATATAATCGTAGCACCTGTAGGCAGATTATATTTGTATGAAAGAGCAATTCCACCCCAGCAAGAAATTACACCAAAGAGAACGGATAAAATGAGCATCGTTTTGAATCGGTAGGTAAGTTGATGTGCTGATGCGGAGGGATTTAACAACAAACTATAAATTAGCAAACCACCCACAGTTTGTAAAGAGACTGCAATGGTTAATCCCGTGGCAATTAATAGCAAGTAAAAAATAAGGGCGGTTGGTATTCCAACATACATAGCAATCTGACGATGACATAAAACTGCATGAATTTCTTTATAAAAAACAGTAAATAATAGCAATAAAAAAATAGCTATGCCCGCTAAAATATATATGTCAATCTGCGTTACGGTTAAGATGTTTCCCCAGAATAAACTCAAAGCACTGGCTTTAGAACCAGGAATCAGACCGAGAAAGAGAAAAGCCAATCCTAACATTGTTGAAAAGACAATACCTGTAGATGTGTCTGGGCTTAATTCCCCTCGGTCTGCAAGGGGTCCTACTATAGCAGAAGCAATAAGACTAAATAAAATAGCCCCTGCCAGAGGGTTCCAACCTACCCATAGCCCAAATAATGCCCCTGTAAATGCAGAGTGGGCAATACAAATCCCTAAGAAGGATAAATGCATCGTAACAATAAAAACGCCAACAATACTACAAGCAATTCCGGAGAAAAGTCCTGCAAGGATAGGGAGCCACAGATATTCGGGTATTCCTAATATATAATGCATAATTATACTTCTCTTTCAATGGTGTGAATGGTGAAACCCAAATCTACCAGAACAACAGAATCCATTCCCACCATATAAATCTTTTAATTTATCTTCTACCAATAGTTCTTCAGGTTTCCCATCTGCCCATATTTTACCATTTTGCAACATTACAACACGGTCGCATCGGTTGGGTATCATGGCTAATTCGTGAGTAACATATAACGTCGTAAATCGATGTAAATCCATCCTATGTTCAAGTAAATCTAAAATGTCTTTTTGTGCATTGGGGTCAATAGATGCTGTTGGTTCGTCGAGAAGTAAAATGGGTGCCTGTTGGACTAACGCACGGGCTATAGATGCTTTTTGCCGTTCTCCTCCGGAAATCTGTCCGATGGGTTTATTTGCTAAATGAGAAATACCAACCCACTTTATTGTAGAGTCAATTAAGTCCCAATCTACTTTAGTCAGAGGCTTACCTAACCCACAAATTCCTCCTCTCCCTATAGCTACTGATTCTCGAACTGTCATAGGTAATTTTGGATCTATTGATTCTACCTGAGCTACATGGGCGATTTTTCTGCGTAATAGGAAATTATAAGAAGAAGGAGTTTGCCCCAAAACTTTTACGGAACCTTTTTGAAATTTACATAAACCACATAATACCTTCAATAATGTGGTTTTCCCTGAACCGTTAGGTCCTAAAATTACAGTAAATTCTCCTTTTCGGAATGATAGATTAATATCATCGAGAGCGGTATGACTATTGTAATAAACGCTAACATTTTTTAGAATAATGATATTTTCAGACAAAACATCCCTTGACATGTAATTGACTTATTCGCTTAATGTGTATTTTTTACTGCTTTCAACAAAATATCTATATTATTTTGCACGCTTGCCTCCCATGAATTGCAACTTGGACAGGCATAAGGGAAACCTGACAATATAACAGATTGAGCATTTAATTCGGAGGCTAATCTTTTTACAAGTTCTATTTCACCACTTTGGAGGTTCTCAACAACAATTTTAGCTTTTTCTTTTTTCCCTTTACTCAGAATTTCTCCCCATAAGGATAAATTAATTTCTTCTGTTCGAGGGAAGGTAGCTACTACTTTAAAGCCTAACCAATTCATAAAATCACTTTGAAAAACCGAAGTAATAACTGGGAAATTCTCGGGCTGGAAAACCTTTATATTATTTAATATTTGCTGTTCAAAATTTAGGATTTCTTTTTTTCTTTTATCTATTTGCTGTTTGTAACTTTCCTCTGTTAATAAACCAGCTTTAATTAATTCTGCTCCTACTTTTTCTAAGCCAAGAATATAATTTTTAGGGACAAGCCAATTTCCTTCTACCTGAATATATACTACTTTTTCTGGGGAAGGATTTGTCCCACGAATAAGGCTTTTAATCGCAGGCAAGTCTTTCTGCCATGTATGTAAAATAACTAACTTGGCATTAATGAATTTTTCTATGTCACTGGGTTTGAGGTCGAAGTGCCCTGGACATAAATCTGGAGGTACTACAATCGCTAATTCTGTGTCTTTTCCTGTCAGGTCCTTAACTGCGGAATGAATGCCTGAAGTTCCAACGACAATAGGTTTGTCTGCGTATATGTGGGGCGATAAGAACCCGCCCCACATATAGCACGACACTGCTAAAACAAATAGGAGCCTAAAAGTAAAGATTGAAGAAGGTTTCATCACATAAATCCTAAATTCTATTGTAGCCCAAAATGTCCTACCTGCCTTGGTATTCCATAGTTGTTATCCTTGTCATCTATAACAGGGAATTTGGATGGATAACGGATAAATTCAACATGTCCATCCATGTAGAGAACATTACAACCACCGGGCATGTGGTTGAAAACAACTCCTCCCCCGGTAGTTGCAGAATCATTGGGATTACCAAATGTGTCGAACATAATAATAATTTCACTTTGTGCCTGTGCTGAAGCGGCAGGGTTATTTATATCTGTGATAGCAAAGCGTTCAATGCCTTCTCGTAAACGAGCACAATTATTGGTTGTTGCATAACCTTTTCCTAAAATGGCAGTCCATGGGAGTTTTGTGGTAACAGGAATGTCGTTATCAAAATTTTTTCTTTTTACAGGTGCAGTAACAGGGTTAACACCAATTATAGTTCCTGGAGGAATCGTTTCTATTTCTACAAGTGTTCCCGTTGCGTTCCACATACCGTAGAACTCCTCAATATTTGTAATAGCAAAACCGTGATACCAGTAAGAACGACCTAATGCAGCGGCACGGAAGTAACGCGCACTTAATCTATCATTATTTTCCTCTGCAATTTTAATGTGGTCTTCGATAGAACCATCGGGAATGCGTGCAGCGACATATTGCCCCTGCGCATCTACACCTGTATCTGATGGACATTTTGCAGTATTTAAATCATTCATATACTCAGGAAAGAAGCCTTCTGGGTCCGGTGATGCAAAAAGAGGAGCTCCATTAGGATTCGTGAAAGGTTGAAGTGGAGGAAATCTTTCTCCTTTTGCTTCGTTAGCGTACATTTTGAATGATAATCCAAATTGCTTTAGATTATTCTGACAACTGGACCTGCGTGCCGCTTCTCGTGCTCTTGCTAATGCAGGAAGCAATATTGCTGCCAAAATGCCAATGATTGCGATGACAACAAGAAGTTCGATAAGAGTAAAACCAGTTTTCTTCATAATGAACACTCCTATAAATTATTAGTTTATTTTTGTTAGTATTACTAATTAGCATAATAGTAATACCATAAAAAAGGGGTAAATGTCAAACCGGAATTTAAGAAAGATAGGTCAAATTATGTTTTGTCTTTAGTTTTCAGGGGTAGAACTTATGGGGATAGATGCATTTTGAGACTGGCTTTCCCCATAGATTGTGATAATATCTCTTCCACTTTCTTTATGTTTTGAAATACTTAAAACATTATGGTCTTGATTCCTGACATTTTTTTCAGCAAATTCTCGTGCTGATTGTTCATCATCGAAAACCTCAATATTTATATTGTCATATTCATCATATTTGTTTCGTAATTCCCTCGCTAATTCCTGAAGTTGTTCTTTTGAGCTTCCTGGTGGGACGACACCTACCACTCCTTTTACAGAAGGTGCATTGGTATTGAGTTGCTTCACCACTTCAGGATTTCGTCCCCATTCTTCTATTACCCGAAATGAGAATTGTTGGGGAGTAGTATCTTGCGATTGTTGTTCCCTATTTTGATTGTCAAGATTATCTATGGGTGGGTTGAGAGTTTGAAGGGTATTATTAATAGTACTGCCTGGAATAAATTTTGTGCTATCTTTTCTGTTGTTAAGATCTTCTGGAAATATAACGTTAACTCCAGAATTTTGTAATGCATCTCGAAGACGTTGATTTTCTGCTTCTAAATCTGCGATAACGTGGTTAACTAAATAATCTAATGTTTGTTGTATTTGTTGAAGGGCTATTTTCATATCTTGAAGTTCGCGAAATAAACGTTCATTTGAGTTGACAAATACTGTTGAGGATTCCTGTGTTTTATTATCCTTTATCTGAACTTCGACAGTAGAATTATCTTTTATTTCTGTTTCTTGAGCTTCCTGAACACTTACAGTAGGACTATTTTCAGCAAATGGGCATAGAAAACTAACAAGTGTTAGTATTAATAATATGGATAATTTTATTTTCATTGTGCATACCTTGTAAAAAATAGCCTTGTCTAATATCAACGGGTTTCATGATAAAATATTAGACTATTATATAAAAGAAGCCTTTAGTTTAATATTATTTGATATATTGTAATTTTTTTACAATGGTATTTTATACTTTTTATTCTATTATGAGACAATAAAGAAAACACGAGAGAAAAAATATGTTTGATTATCTACGTGGCGTGATAACAAAAGTTCGAACGAATACCTTAGTATTAGATATTCAAGGAGTGGGTTATCTATTGAATGTTCCTATTAGTTTATTAAACAAGGTACATGTAAATGAGGAAGCGATGTTCCCTGTTTATACTGTTTGGCGTGAAGATTCTGTTGATATATATGCTTTTGAAAGTGAGGAGCAGAAATTACTTTTCCAAAGGCTTATTGCGATAAGTGGGATTGGTCCCAAGATGGCAATAGCCATACTATCTACGCTTTCTGTAAACGATTTTCGCAAGGCAGTGATGGGAAACGACTATCATTTAATCGCCACTGCGCCAGGAATAGGGAAGAAGACAGCGCAACGGTTAATTTTGGAGTTCCGCAATAAGATGGGAGAAGATATTGAACTATCTGCTTTACTGACTCCACGAGAAGAGGTATTGCAGGACACAGATGAGGCATATCAGGCAATGGTATCCATGGGCTGTTCTGCAAGTGAGGCTAAGAGTGCGGTTTCCTTCGCAAGAAAACAATTAGGTGAAAATGCAAGTATTGAAGATTTAATTCGCATAGCATTGCGATATCTCAAAGGAGGGTTCCATTCATGAGTTCTGAACACATATTCGCTCCAGAACCAATAGAAGATGAAACCGCATTTGACGAGCAGATTAGGCCTCAGCGATTACAGGATTTTCCTGGGCAGGAGCCAGTAAAGGAAAAACTGCAAATTTCTATTCGTGCAGCAAAACAGAGAAAAGAGCCATTAGACCATATTTTGCTTTATGGTCCACCCGGTTTAGGGAAGACGACCCTTGCCCGAATTTTAGCCAATGAGATGGGTGTTACAATACATCAGACCTCAGGTCCTGTGTTAGAACGGCAAGCGGATTTATCCGCCATATTAACAGGTTTGAATGATTATGACATTTTATTTATTGATGAAATACATCGGTTAAATCGTGCTGTTGAAGAAACCCTTTACTCTGCTATGGAAGACTTTGAAATTGATATTATGTTGGGAAAAGGACCGACGGCACGTTCTATCAAGTTAGGATTAAAACCGTTTACTTTGATCGGAGCCACAACACGTGCAGGGCTACTAACGCCACCATTACGGGCGAGATTTGGGGATTCATGTCGGCTTGATTTTTATTCTCCACAGGAACTACAAACAATAATACTTCGTTCATCGCGAATTTTAAATGTGCCGATTGATGAAGATGCAGCGTTGGAAATTGCAAGACGTTCACGAGGAACAGCTCGTATTGCTAATCGATTGCTACGTAGGGTTCGGGATTATGCTCAGGTTAAAGGTGACGGTACAATAACATTGGCACTTGCTAACTCTGCCCTAAAATTGCTTCGAATAGATGATTTAGGGCTTGATGATATGGATAGGCTTTTAATGAAAACTGTTATTGAAAAATTTTCAGGTGGACCTGTAGGGCTTAATTCACTTGCAGTTGCTGTTGGTGAGGAACGTCAGACTCTTGAAGAAGTCCACGAGCCATATCTTATCCAAATTGGTTTTTTAAAGCGAACACCCCAAGGCAGGGTTGCTACACCATTGGCATACAAACATTTTGGATTAACTCCCCCCACATCGGATACCCCGTCTCTTTTTCCCGAAGATAAATAAAAAAACATAATGGCTTACATTACCTGCAAATAAAAAGTTATATTGACTGAGGCAAATCTAAAACAAAATAATGGGAATAAAAACAGTATGATTAAAGGTCTCAAAAGGATTTAACTCTATATATAATTTAAAAGGAATATATTGAATTTTAATATTTAGTATGAAATAGATTTATGGCTACCAAAATTTAATAGAAGGCAAAATGTATGAATAGCATACACATGAGGGAAATATTGAAAATATTGAAAAAGTCAGAAATTAGTTTTTTAATATGTCAAGTAAACGGGGTTATTGAAAGTTGTGATACAGAGACAAAAAAGCGACTATCAGGCAAAACAAGAGGAGGTAATATAATAGGGGAGTTGGTAAACAAATATGTTTCTATTATTTATCCTTATAAAGGAGTTCTCATCCCTGAAGATGCCTTTTATTGGATTCAAGTTTGGAGGATACATTCAGCGAAGAAGAAAGGCGAGTCAGAAAGAATTGGTATTTTAGGAATTAGGATTCAGAAAGAGTCAAAACAGCAAGAAAGGGTTTTATTTCTATTATTTCCAATAAAAGACACAAGAAACGAGATTTGGAGGTTTGAGGAGACAGAATTAAAACATCTTTTACAGGTTATAGAAGCATTGCCTATCCTTGTACTTCAGATTGACCACTCTGGAAAGATTTTATATGTAAATGATTATGTTAAAAAGTTAACAGGTTGGCTTCCTTCGGAAGTTAAGAACATGAATTGGTTTGATGTGTTCATACCTGAAGAAATTCAAGAGGAGACAATCCGATTCATTAAGGGTGGTGAACGAGTAGATGATATGGCACCATTTTCATTTGAAGGGGAAGTATTGACGAAAGACTCGCGACGGCTTCTAATTTTATGGGCATGTCTTCCCCTTTATTTTGGTGGTGATAGTGAAAAAACATTGATAATGTTGGGTCAGGAAATTACCACAGCACATCGCACAAAGTTGTTTAACAAAGCTACGCAATATCTAAAAAACTATGTCCAATGGATATGTGAAGACCTTGTTCGGGGCATACCTGAAGAAGACGTTTTTGGAGACTTTCTACGGAACACTCTTGAAATTATATCTTTTGAGGCTGGGGCTATTTTTAGGTTATCAGAACGAAAAGCCAGATTAATTACATCAGAAGGTTTAGATGAATCGTTACTTAAAACATTGCGGGAAATAACCATTGATAATATTATTATTTCTGAAATTTTGAGTAAAAAAGAGGTTGTAGAAGTATCTTCTTTGATGAGTGAATTAAAAATAGGGTTTCAAGATAAAGGTTTCGTAAAAATTTATGCTGGTCCTGTTTATAATGGCGATAAAGTCTCAGGTTTCATTATATTAGCGAGCACAAGTAAAGATACGCCAGAGGCAGAGGCAATACCACTTCTAAATATGATAATAAGTGAGCTGAGTTGGATTTTTTTATGGTATAGTGTTCAAGAGACACAAAGACGGCAGGGAAGACAGTATGAATTATTAGAGCGAATGCTCCCTTATGCACTTGTTTCGGTGGATGAAATGGGCTCCATCATGAGTGTCAATCGCGGTGGAATAAGTTTATTCGGTGTTGAAAATGAAGAGGAACTTCTAAATCAAAAAATCCAGATGTTTATCCCTAAGTGGGAAGAATATCTACAACAACTTAAACCAGCAGAAGGCTTTAATGTTGGTGAAATAGTAGAAACAGATATACTGACAGAAAAAGGAGAAAAAATTCCTGTTGAATGTGTTATGGGGCATTTTATCCTTGCCAGTCGATCTTTTTATATGGTTTTTCTGAGGGATATTCGCTGGAGGAAACAGGCAATTAAAACTATCCAAAAAGCAGAAGAAAAATTTCGGGAAATCTTTGAAAATGCAAATGATATTATATACACTCATGATTTGAATGGGAGATTTACCTCAATAAATAAAGCAGGACTAAATACCGCAGGGTATACTTTGGAGGAAATTTTAAGGTTAAATATTTTTCAAGTAGTGGCTCCAGAGTATCATGAAGAAGTAAAACAGAGGATAAAAAAGAAATTAGAGGGCGAACCTATATCAAAATACGAATTGGAGATTATCTCAAAAAATGGTAATAGAATCCCTATTGAGGTTAGTACTCGCCTTATCTATGAGAAAGGGATGCCTGTGGGAATACAGGGAATTGCACGTGATATTTCAGACCGTAGAAAAGCAGAGGAAGAACGGAAACAATTGGAGGCTCAAATCCTGCATACACAAAAATTGGAGAGTTTAGGTGTTCTTGCAGGTGGTATAGCACATGATTTTAATAACATACTTGTCGGTATCTTGGGAAATGCCGAATTAGTTTTAGCACGATTGCCCGAAGACTCCCCATTAAGAATATATTTGCGTCGGATTGAAGAATCTGCCCAACGAGCAGGGGAATTAACAAAGCAAATGTTAGCCTATTCTGGAAAGGGTACGATAACTCAAAAACCGATGAATTTGTCCGAACAAGCAGAAGAGATGGCTCCGTTATTATCTGCAATTGTATCTAAAAAAGCAACGATTGAGTACCATTTACCGAAAGAAGTACCTGCAATTCAAGGTGATGCTTCCCAAATACATCAAGTTATTATGAACCTTATTACAAATGCTTCTGAAGCATTAGGCGATGTTAAAGGGAGTATCGATGTTTCTGTCAAGGTAGTAGATTTAACGGAAGAACAAATTAAAAAAGGAGGTTTTTTGGAGAACGTTCCTGCGGGGAAGTATGTATGCCTCAAAGTTTCTGATACAGGTTGTGGTATGACTCCAGATGTATTGGTGAAAGTATTTGACCCCTTCTTTACGACTAAGTTTACAGGTAGAGGTTTAGGGCTTGCTACAGTCCTTGGAATTGTGCGTAGCCATAGAGGGACAATTCGGGTGGAAAGTGAACTTGGTAGAGGCACTACAGTTGAGGTCTATTTCCCTGTGGCAAAAATAATAACAGAAAATAATCTTGCTGAAAATAGCCAATTGGGAAAGCAAGGGCTAAAAACAAGTCAATATGTGGGAAAGATACTATTGGTTGATGATGAAGAAAGCGTTTTACAAGTTGCTGAGGAAACGATATCCTATTTGGGGTTCCAAGTTATTTTAGCAAGAAATGGTAAGGAGGCTTTAGAAAAAGTTTACCAACATAAAGATGATTTAAAAGGCGTGGTACTTGATGTAACAATGCCTGAGTTGGATGGTTTTGAAGTGTTCCAAAAAATGAACGAGATTTGTGCTAACATCCCTGTGATTTTATGTAGTGGATATTCAGAACAAGATATTTCTGAGAAATGTTCTAACATTAAGCCAGCAGGATTCCTACAAAAACCTTACCGTCCAGCTGATTTAGTGAAAATTTTAAAAAAGATATTGAAATAATATAAATACCAAGTTAATAAATTTGACAATTATATAATATTAGTTTTAGTATTATAATATTAATACATGATATTAATTATTATAATAACGGATATTCGGAAAATGTCCAAAAGAAATACTCATAAATAAAGTGTTTTCTCTATGAATCCCCAATTAGGTAAAGCACAAATAAAAAATTGGTTAAACTTGGTCTCATCAAATTTACCAATTGGGATTGTTATATTAAATGAGGCTGGTGGAATAGTTGAATTTAATGAGAGGATACGGTCGTTTTGGGATTGCTTATCAGACGAGAAACTTCAGGGCGTTAAAATTGATAGTTTAATTAAACCATTTCGTCCATTTTCAGATATATTAGAGCACGTCAGAAAAACAGGACATATCGAGGTTGATGATTTTGCATATTATACAAAAGGTGGTAAAACCAAGTGGGCAAAGTTAGAGGGATGGATATTAAAGGAGGAAAAGGATGGGGTTATAACAGGTTGGACATGGGTTGATATTACATCTATTTTTGAGAAGAAGCAGGGAGAAGGAATAAATTTCATTAGGGAAATATTAAATACTATATTTGAAGAAATCCCGTTGATGTATGTGTTATGGGAGGTATATGAAGATTTTTCAACAAAAATTTTGGGGTTTAATCATGAATCTGAGAAGGTAATGGGTTATTCATCGGCAGAGATTCTTGGTAGGAACTTTTTAGATATATCAATTCCAGAAGCTTGGAAAGAACCACTTCGCAAATATATTCAAGAAATGAGAAATAACCCAAAACCGTATTTAGGTGGTCATCCGTTATTTAATAAAAAAGGGGAAGAAATTTATATTCGGTGGTTGGACATCCCAATTCTTTTTCGGGTGACAAGTCGTTTGTGGATTGTTTCTATAGGTGAAAATATGCAAGAGCGAATAGAAACGGAAAGAAAGCTACGTGAAAGTGAAGAGAGATATCGTCGGATTGTTAATTCAATAACTGATTATTTTTATCATGTAAAGATAGAAAACGGAGTGGTAGTTGAAACAATCCACATGCCAGGATGTGAAGCGGTAACAGGATATACGATTGAAGATTTTAAGGCAAATCCATATCTCTGGTATGAAATGGTTTATGATGAAGATAAGCCGTTGGTTTTGGACTTTGCAGAAAGTTTGATGAGAGGTGAAAACAAAGGACCTATTACTCATCGAATAATACGAAAAGATGGGCAAATACGTTGGATACGGAATATGTGTTTGCTTATTTTTAATGAAGAGGGAAAGTTGGTTGGGTATGATAGTATCATTCGTGATGTAACATCCGAAGTTATTGCTCAGGAAACTTTGAAAAAGAGTGAGGCAAGATACCGTAATATTATTGAGTCGTTAATTGAAGGCTATTTCGAAATCGATTTAAACGGAAATATTCGATTTGCAAACCCAGCCCTGAGTGAAATATTTGGCTTTGATGACCCTAAATTTTTAATTAATAAAAATTTGATTGATTTCATAGAAGTTAATGAACAATCGAAGGTTTCTAATTTATTAGAGGAGGTAAAACAGTCTAAAAAAACAACAAATCTATATGAATGGAGCTTAACCACAAAAAATGGAGAAGTAGAAAAGATTGTAGAAGCTTCTTTACTGCCAATATTAAATCAATCAGGTCGGGTTATTGGTTTTTCAGGGATTGTCAGAGATATAACGGGAAGAAAGAGGCAAACAGAACAACTGTGGCAAATTCAGGAATGGGAAAGTCTTGGCATTTTAGTGGGTGGTATTGCCCATGATTTTAATAACCTTCTTATGGTAATGCAGGGTCATTTAGATTTAGAGGAAGCAGAATATCCCTCTGACAGGATTCCTTACGAAGTAATGGTGCATCATAAAAACATTCAAGATGCTATCACTCGTGCCTCAGAATTATGTAAGCAAATGATGATTTATTCTGGAAAAAGTTTCGCTATCCAAAAAGAGCCTGAGCAACTGAACGATATTATCAAAAATATAAAACCAGTTTTAGAGACTGCAATAACAAAGAAAATTAATTTAGACATTAACCTTTGTAAAGAAGATACCACAATTCAATGTGATAGGGTTTTAATTAGGCAAGTCATTTTGAGCCTTGTTACAAATTCAGCTGAGGCAATTGATAATAAAAGGGGGACAATTATGCTTCAGACACGCATTGCTCATTATGATAAAACAATGTTATCCCTTTTTGTGATGGAAGGGTTAGGTTTGACAGATGGCGATTACGTTGAGTTAACCATTCAAGATGATGGAGAAGGAATTGACCCACAAAATATGGATAAGATTTTCGACCCCTTCTTTACCACCAAATTTTTAGGGAGGGGTTTAGGTTTATCTACAGTATTAGGTATAGTTCAGGGACATCAAGGGGGGATGAAAGTAGAAAGTAAATTGGGTGTAGGGACGAAGATTATAGTAATATTTCCACATGCTTTGCTAAAAGAGGCGTTAGTAAATACTTTAGCGGAAAAAGAGAAAGCAAAAGATGTAATACTATTGGTTGAGAGTGATTCAATATTACAAAATGTATTTGAAAAAATCATGAAAATGAAAGGATTTGACGTTTTATGTGTAGATAATATAGATAAGTCTTTGGATGTTCTCTCATCTCCAGATAATGATATAAAACTGGTAATACTTGACCTCGGCATTACAGAGACGGGCGAGAAAAAATTATTGGAATATATACGAAAAAAAATGAAGAAAATCCCTGTAATTGTGTGCAGTGACTCTCCAGAGGAAGGAATACCAAAAGAGTATAAGGATATAATTGTTGCTTGTCTTCGCAAACCTTGCACCATAAATGAGATAATAAACACTATTGATAAAATTTGGAAAGGTCATAATTAATATTGGATTGTGAGAAGGAGTAAAATGGATGCATGTATTAATCGTTGGTGCAGGTGCATTAGGATGTGTTGTTGGTGGATTCTTAAAGAAAAGTGGACATAATGTAACGTTGTTAGGAAGACAAGAATTGATGGAGCCTATTCAAAGGGAGGGCTTGTATATTTCTGGAATCTGGGGAAACCATCATATTTTAGGTTTAGCAACCAGTACTACCGTTTTGGCGGAATGGAAAGGATTGTTTGACCTAATTATTATTGCTGTTAAGTCTTATGATACTGAGGAAGCGGTAAAGAGTATACTGCCAATCTTGGGATCTGAGACATTTGTCTGTTCGTATCAAAACGGACTTGGTAATGTAGAAACAATAGCCCAATATGTAGGTATGGAAAGAACGATACCAGCAAGGGTTATTTTCGGTAGTCGAATATTAAAACCAGGATTTGTTCATGTTACTGTTATTGCAGAACCAACAGCATTAGGTAGGTTTAAGGGAGGTCCAGAGGAGGCAGTGGTTAAAAATATAGCGGAGCAAATGGATAAATCGGGAATACCTACAATCTATTCAGATAATATCGAAGGGTTAATATGGGGTAAGGTTGCTTATAATTCTGCTCTAAATCCTCTCTCTGCTATCTTAGATGTCCCGTATGGAAAACTTCTTGACGCGGAAGAAACGCAAACAATGATGAAAGAGGTCATTTATGAAATATATGCGGTTGCAAGTGCTAAAAAAATACCTATGATAATTCCAACATGGGAGGCGTACGTGCAACATTTATTTTATAAACTTATTCCACCAACAGCAGAACATTATGCAAGTATGCGTGAAGATCTAAGGCAAGGACGAAAGACCGAAATCGACGCCTTAAATGGAGCTATATGTAAATTAGGGGAAATAGTTGGAATTACCTGCCCTACGAATACATTTTTAACACGGATAATTAAATCTAAGGAAAAAGTTTTCTCAACTCAATCATAAAAAGTAGTAGAACAAGATTATTAAATAAAATAGAATTATCAGGGATATTAAATAGCTTTTACTTGATATTTGGTCAGATTATTTTCTTAATTTTTTCTATGATGTCTTTTGCTCTAAAAGGCTTCATTAGAAAATCATTGATTTTTAGGTCTGCATCTAAATGGTCAATATTATAATCAGAGTAACCTGTAGATACTAATACAGGAACATTAGGAAGAATTTGTCGAATCTGTCGTAGTGTTTCAAAACCATCAATTCCTGGCATTTTTATATCTAAAATAATACATTTAATTTGTTCATGAAAAGCATTTACTTTGTCTATGGCTTCATAGCCATTTAAGGCACAGATCACGTTATAATTTTCCTTCTGTAGTATGATTTTGAAAAATTTTTGCAATTCCTCTTCATCGTCAACGACTAAAATAGTCGGTTTTACAGTTACAGTTTTGATATTTTGCGTTGTATAAGCAGGAAAATATAGAGTGAATATAGAGCCTCCCCCTTCGGTACTTTTAATGTCTATTGCCCCTTTATGTGTTCTTATAACTCCAGATACTGATGCTAAGCCTAAGCCTCGTCCTAAAAATTTTGTTGAAAAAAACGGTTCAAATATTCTCTCTATATCTTCCCTTTTTATTCCAATTCCATTGTCCGTTATGGAAATAAATGCATATTCACCTGGATTGGCTCTATCAGAGCACTTGAATTGTCTTAAATCTGTTTCATTTAAATATTTTTTACCCGTCTCAATAATAATTTCGCCACCATCAGGTTTTAATGCTTCTAATGCATTTACCAGAATATGTGTTATTGCTTGCTGAATCTGGGCAGTATCACCTTCAATCAAGGGAAGATTTGGACGTATTTGTTGTAATATCCTTACATTTTTAGGTACAGATTTACAGAACAGTTCAATTGCATTATTTGCAATGTCGTTGAAGTCAAAGATTTGAATAATCTCTTTTTCTTTACCAGCATAAGTAAGTAATTGTTTAGTTAATTTTGCTGCACGTTCAGTGGCTCTACGTATCTGTTCAAGGTTATCTTGGACACGTTTTGGTAATTGCTCACCATACATTAATGCTAACTCAGCATGGCCCATAATCCCCATTAAAATATTATTAAATTCATGGGCAATACCCCCTGCTAAAATACCAATACTTTCTAATCTGTGAACATGCTCTGTTTGGGCAAGGAATTTTTCTCGTTCTTTTCTTTGTTTTTGCTCTTCTGTATTATCAATTTGTACACATATAACTTCATCAACTGTGTTATTGCGGATAACTGGAATCAGAGTAAGGTGAACCCATTTTTCTTCGCCACTTTTTGTCTGTATATCCCAACAAAAGAGGCTTTCAGCAGTTTTACCATTAAAGAGAAGTTGTAATTGTTGTTTTAGTATTGTAATTTGCTCATTTGTATAACACGCCGTTAAATCATCAATTTTTTTAACATCTTCTCTCTGTAAGCCATATAACATTTCTGAATATTTATTCCATACGATAACATTGTAATTTTTATCAAAACTTTGAATTGCAATTTTATTGTCCAGATTAAGTATGGCTTCGAAGCGGTTTACTGTACTTTCCAAATTATTTTTAGTTTCTTTGAGTTCTGTAATATCTTGCAAAATAACTTGAATAAAAGGTTCTTGAAGTGTTTCATCTTTTACTAAATAGGAGTAATGAAGAAACCATTTTTTATTTCCACGAAGTGTTTCTAATGGATATTCAAACGACCGTATACTCTCTTCTTTTTGTAAACGTTTTCGTATTAATTTTGGAGGTAAAATATATCGCTGTATATCAAAAATGTTTTTTCCAATGATTTCTTCCGTAGATGAATAAATGGTATCAAGCTCGAATAGTTCTACTACAGGTTGATTAACAAAAATTATTTCTCCATCCATCCTATAACGAATAATTCCAATTTCAGCAAGTTGTAAAGCTTCATTTAAAAGTTTTAAATGTTCTTCCAGATTCATTAGTGAGAAATCCTACTTTTATACTGGGAAATTTTTATCCTTTCAACATCACTCAGCCAAAAATAAAATTATCAAAAAATTTAACTCAGTTACAGCCCTAATTTTACTATTTTATTATATTTTATTTTATTGATAAATAGCAATCGAAATTTATATTTTTTTATTTATCACAATTATTATTTAAAATGTCCTATAACAATAAAGTTGTCTATGATGCTTTTCTACATATAAAAATTAGTTTTGAGGAAGAAAATGTCCCTTTTGAAATTTAAGAAAAATATTGGTATACTGATATTAAATTTGGGCAATTATTAGGCATAACATTTATATATATTATGAGGAAAAAGCAAATGAAGTTTGACCTTGTAACTGTAGGTGTTGTTTGTGCAGATGTGATGGTGAAACCTGTGGATACTTTTCCTAATAAGGGTACGCTTTCCCTTGTGCCTCAGTTAGAAATATATTTGGGAGGTCTTGCAGGAGTTACCGCAGTGGTTTTTAGTAAGTTAGGAGGTAAATCTGCGTTTATCGGTCAATTAGGAGAAGACCGATTTGGAGATTTTATATTACAAGCATTGACTTCTTCGGGTGTAAATGTAGATGGTGTAAAACGAACAAGAGAGCATAGTTCATCAGCTACAGTTGTACTTATTAATTCTCAAGGGGAACGGACATTTTTACATCATGTTGGAACTAATGCAAGTGTTAGCGACGAGGATTTAGATTTTAATGTCATTACCTCCTCCCGGATGTTGCACTGGGGTGGAAGTTCTATAACTCCGAAATTAGATGGGGAACCTATTGGCAGGATATTTGAGAAAGCCCGTTCTTTAGGGGTAAAAACATCTATTGATACGTGCTATGATGGCAAAGGAATTTGGTTACCTCACATTGAGCCTGCATTAAGGCACACAAATATAATCTTCTCCAGTTTAGAAGAAGCACGCCATTATACTGGTAGGCAAGAGCCAGAGGATATAGCGGATTTTTATATGAGTTATGGAGTCGAGATTGCTGTAATTAAGATGGGAGAATACGGTGTTTTAGTTAAGAGTAAAGATGAACGAATTCAATTACCAGCCTATCCGGTTCCTGTTGTGGATACGACAGGTGCAGGAGATGCCTCGTGTGGGGGATTTTTGTTTGCATATCTTTCAGGTTATCCCTTGTTGGAATGTGCAAAAATAGCTAATGCTGTGGGAGCTTTAACAGTTCAAGTTATGGGTGGTGCAAACGGAGTCCAGTCTTTAGAACATGTTTTAACATTTATTAAGAGTATGGAGAAAAAAAATGAGTAATAAATGGAAAATAATATTTGTATTTTTACTCATGATAGTCCTATCTTTTTCACTTTTGATGTCTTCTTATGCGGATGACGCTAAGGATCAGGGGATAGAAAAAGCACCTCCTGCAAAAGAGGAACAAATGCAAAAACAAGAGAACATTGGTAATACCGAAGATACCAAGCATGAAGAAAGAAATACACAAAAGAAAAGTGAAACAAAAAAGAAAATTCCTGCTTTTTGGGTTTTAATCCCTGAGCAATAAACTGGAGATTTTAGTGTGACATTTCTTAAAGAAGATTTTCTTATAAAAAAAATTAATGGGGTTTTTATTATTAGTATATTTATTTTTGTTTTATGTATTCAGTCATATTCACAGGCTGAAGCGACAAATCAAAAAACCGATGAAAAACAACAAACATTGGAACAGCAGTCTGACAATGGGAAACAGAATCCTTCCAAAAAACAAAAGGTGAAGAGAAATTTCAATAATCCTACCCCGCAAAAACCAGAAATAAAAGAAGCAGAACCTGTGGTTGGCACGATCATTCGTAGATATCCGCCGATGGAAAGGGTTCGTGCTCCAATGACGGGTAGACCTTCTATCAACCCTATGTTAGATATGAAACCTCGTTCTTTAAGGGATGCTTTTACACAACCATTAAGTTTAGGTTCAGAAGCGGAAGGTTTTGTCCCTCCTGATTGGAAGCAACCTTTTAAGGATGTTAAGGCGGACCGTATGCATAGGGAAATAGATACGAACACAACAGTTATGGAAGGGAATGTTCACCTTCGATTAGGGGAACTCCTTTTTGAATCAGACTATTTCTCATACGCAGGAGAGGCAGAGAAGGTCGAGGCATTGGGCAATGTCCGAATTACTCAAAAAGATGCTGTTTTACAAGCAGATAGGGTAATTTATCAAACCCCTTCAAAAGAGGATATTCGGTATAGTCCTTCCATCTTGAAGCCTGCTTTAACAGAAGAGGAATTGGCACAGAAAAGATTGACGGCTGGGAAAATTTATGCAGAATTTTTATCCATTAAAGACCCCTATAGAGATTTTTTCGCTGAGCGGATTGAGTATGATTTTTTGAAACGAACAGGGGACATGAAAAACGCAAAGGGAGTTATTGGCCCCTTCTATTTTCAAGCAGGTTCACTACAATTAAAAGGAGAAAACACATTTACTGCGGAGGATGTCTGGCTTACAACATGTGACCATGACCCTCCACATTATCGTGTAAAGGTGAGACGATTAGACGTTGAAGGAGGCAGATTAAAGCAAGCTGAGTATCTTCGCCTACAAATAGGGAAAGTTACTACACCATTATTTCTACCTGTTTGGGGAGGTGAAGGAGGTTTATTTGGTGGTTTTGATATTGATGCGGGGAGGGAATCGGAAATAGGTTCTTACTTAAATGTGGGTTATTTATATAAATTTAATGAAAATATTCAATTAGGTCCCCGAATGATGCCGACAGAGAAAGAAGGAGTAGGCTTTGGTGGTGACGTCTATTATGATTTTATGGAAACGCCTACCTCTTTTATGTACAGAACAAAAGGCGAAATTCATGGTTTATATACAACAGAAGAGCGTGGTTATATTCATTTGAAACATCGGTTCGAGCCAAGTGACGATTTAGTTGTATTAGGGCAAATAGAACATTGGGGAGATGAAGAGTTTTATAAAGACTTTTTCTATAAGACATATAGAGACCGAACAGAACCCCGTTCCTTTGTCAATCTAACTTATCGACAGCCAAATTATATTGCCACTGCAACAACGCGTGTTGGCACTCATGGCTGGGTTCATGAAACAGAACGGCTTCCAGAAGTAACATTTCATTGGTTAGAACAACCATTATTTTCAAATGTATACCTGTCCTTTGATACGTTTAATGCATATAATCGTCGTGAACCATACGATTATGAGGCATTCCGTACGGTGAACATCGCTCGTTTAACGTATGATTTGAAGCCTTTGGGACCGATTAAGGTTACCCCATTTACAGAAAGTCAAATTACATGGTATTCTGAACAAACAGAGCAGGATGATACTATTGGCGGATTATCCCAAAAATTTGGAGTAACATTACAATCGCGTTTAATTCGTGTTTATGATGGTTTCTTAGGTTTTTCCGCTTTTAAGCATCTTGTCTTACCTTCATTGACACTATCATACCGAACCCCGTCTGCATACAATATAGAGGATCGCTATTATTTCGACCCACTCGATACTGTTACAGGGCAAACACGCCTGGAAACAAAGTTGGATAATATCTTTTATGGGAAGGATTCAGAGACACAGGAGGTGTGGCAAGTTGCAAGAATTACTCTTTATCAGGGAAATGATTTTTGGAATGAGTATCATAAGTCGGATGATTATGAGGTAGAAATGGATTTAAGACCACGTAAATGGTATGGCGTGCAGTTTGTAGGCGAAAAACATGTTTCAGAAGAAATTCCATGGTATCAACAGCTCAGAGGTATTGATAGATTATCTATACATGATTGGATGGATGAATGGTTATGGGAAAAGAAAGGAAACCATTTCTTCTGGGGAAATACCGATTTAATTTCAGGGGATTACACCCGTCTATTAGGATTGTTTTATTTTGATAATACTCTTGTTTCAGGGAGAACCAATGGACGAATCGGATTTATGCTTGCTGAGACGGAAGATGTTGTTTTCAATAGAGATATTTTATATGGGTTAGGGTATCAGTTAACAGAGAAATGGTCTGTTGCCTTTGAACATATTTATGACCTTGAAAATGACCAACTTCGTAGGCAAACGTATGAACTCAGACGTAATCTACATTGTTGGGATATTGGACTTCGTTGGACAGAAAGAGAACGGGGAACAGATATAAGCGTTGAATTTAGTTTAACAGCATTCCCAGGAACTCGAGTTCGTTTCTAAACTATTAAATCAAGAGAAAATTAATGATTTAGGATAAAGGTCCAAATATCCAACGAACGGTCCATTCCTTATCAATTGACCATGGACAACATCTACATTCGTACATAGAATAAAAAGAAACAACAAGAAACACTAAATAAATACACCAAAACACAGCATTCTTCTTTTTGCCTTCTAAAAAAGGGAGACTGGCACCTATCAATATCGGCATAGAACCAACATGCCATCGGAACCCGTAAGATACCCCCCCATAATTATTGGTCGATAAAATATAGTAAAGATTAATAATAATAAAACTGAATATAAAAAAAAGCCAAGCCACTTTTATATCATTTGATACACGTTTCCATATACTTGGATAACAGGTACACAGCCCAAAAATAAGGACAGGGTACAACAAGAAGATACCTTTAGCCCCTATCAAAATATTAAAAGCATAGAGCCATTTTGGATGATGTAACGCATCTGGTCCAGCAGGATGCCTCCAATAAGACGACTCAAAAAGAAATGGTTCGTGGCTAATTTGTACGGGGAGAATATTACCTGTAATAGAGTACATGATGATAAAATGCACTAATAAGATTGGCATTGCACCAATAGTAATTGGGATTAAAAGACGAAGAGGTCTTTTGTATAAAAGAAATAGAATTCCACTTGCTATATAAATCGTAAGAGGTAAGTCAATTGTGTAGACAAGAGAAACGAAGAAACCAACAAGGAACAAATAGTATTTTGGCACGTTTGAATAATTATAAACCTTCCATACAAAGTAAATACCCATGATTAAAAATGCGGTAGCTGGAACATGATTTGTAAAATGTGAAGATAATGCTGACCATTGTGTGCCAAAAAGGAGAGATAACAGTGAGCACATTCGTATTAAAGTGCCAGTTTTAATTTCATAGAGAAACTTCCAGAAACAGACACTGGCAAGGAAAAAAGGAATTATTACGTTGATAAAAATTAAAATTCGTGCAATAGGTTTTAGATGTTGTTGATTATCGAGGGAATACCCTGCCCTTTTTATAATTTGATATTCTAATGTCATCAATAGAGAGAGAATGGGAGGTTTGCTTGAAATAATTCCAAGTTTCCCCTGAACTTTATCGACAGTTTTATTCTCAAAAGGATTGGGAGGCAAAGCAGGAGGGCGATTAAGATACCATGTGTGATGGTACGTGAGTGCATATACTGTGGCGAGACGACTCGTTAAAGAATCCCCAAGGAATACAGTTTGTAAACCAGATATAGCCCATAACATACTACTAAGAATGATAAGGGCTTCTATAATTAATGATAAGAGCCTATCTCTTCCTCTGTTGAACACAGAAAAACCTCTTTAGAAAATCCATGAACGGATACGATTTAGCCAACCTTTTTTGGGTTCTTCTGGTTGTTCTTTTTGAATTTCCTCTTCTCTAAGTGGAACCCATTCATTATTTATTTTCTTTTCAGTCTTATCTGGAACAAACACAGAACCAATTTTTGTCCAGCGACCATTTCGAAGTTCATAGGTCAAAGTTTCTTTTCCGATACTCCTAATATAATTATTGTCTTCCTCCGCATCTCTATGATTTTTATGAAGTCGTGTGTAATACAGAGTTTTTTCAAGAACTATTTTAGCGATATAAGGTTTTGATTTTGAGTCTGTTTCTTGAAGTTGAATATCAAAAGGGGCATCGCTGTTAGAGTATACGGAATAGTTTTTCCAAAAATAGGGTCGTTTACGGTATACCTGATTTTTGTTTGTTGCGGAAGAGGATTTAATTTCGTTCTTTATAATTTCCTGAAGATCACTGAGGTAATCTTCCTTTGTCGGTGTTTTTATTGATTCCGAACTTGCCACGTCGTTCTTGGTGGATATATCAGGTTTATCACCTCGCCACCTTTTTATAGTAGAACATGAAGCAAGAAGAGCGACAGAAATTACAAGAGTAATAATAAGTTTAGAGTGTTTCATATCTTTACCTTTCTGTTTTTTTATTTATATTAATAATCTGCCTTAATTTCACTCATAAGAGATATGGACAACCGTCTTGGTTTCCCTTCAATAATTATTTTGGTATCTTCAAGTCGAACTCGTGATGATAATATTTGCTTTACTAAAAATCGTTCTTGAAGAAGGTCTCCCTCAGATACAGTCTGCTCACTTAAATTACTTAATGTAAAAGTGGCTTTTTTATTTTGAACATCTATTTGTCTCAAGGTCATTTTGTATGCCGATATTTCATCCATAACCTTGCGATATATCTCTTGTATCTTTGGGTCATAGTCAATTTTTATTACTTCAGATCCTATCCTTGACGCTTCTGTGAAATCATTTGGATTATAAGGGTCTTTTGTTAGTAAAAGTTCAATATGGTTAATTAATTTTTCTCTAACTTGATTTAATATGTTTTTATTTTCGTCAGATGGGGCTATTTCGTATGCTTTTAGTGCTTCTGCAAGAGCCATCTCAATAGGTTCTCCCCGTTCAAGCATGTTTAAAGCTTGATTCTGATAATCAGGATAAGGTTTTGGCGTACCCTCTATTAAAAGTTTTGTTTTATGCCAAATTGAAGGACCGAAAAAGTAAAGCATAATTATAAATAGGACAGTGATTGAAAAAGTAATAATCCATCGAACAGGATTAATTGTTGGTTTTTTTGTAGTTTTATGAGCATGATTTGTTTTTTTAGTAGTTTGTCGAGTCCCCCATAAGTTCCACATTGACGGAGGTTCTTCCTCAGGGGGTGTTTCCAAAAGTTCTTGTCGGAATTGTTCTATTGCCTCTAAAACTTCGGGAGACAACGTTTTTTCCGTCGGAGTTTCTCCCCCTAAATCTTCGATAGTAAATGTTTCTACTTCCTTTTTGGGGCGTCCTACTGTTTCCCCGCAAAATCTACAACGGATAGCCCATACGCTGATGGGCATACGACAGATTGGACAAAGCCGCAATTTATCTTTCGGGATTTGCGAATCATCACTCATTACTGAAACTCCGTTTTATTTTAAAGTATAATAAAATATCATCGCTCCACATACCAAAAAAAGAATACTAAAAATATTTAAATTTTTTATTATTGTAAATAATATACCAAATTAACGTATATTTTTGTCGTAAAATTTACATGATTATTGCAAATGTAAAAAAAATAATATCAGAATTTGATTTGGTTTCCTCAGAAGAGAAGATATTGGTTGCTGTTTCTGGTGGTGCAGATTCAGTGGCTTTGCTTTATGCTCTCTTTGATTTAGGTTATCAATTGGAAGTGGCTCATTTTGACCATCAGACGCGACAGGGACAAAGTAAAAAAGATGCCGAATTTGTAGCACAACTCTCAAAAAAATTAGGACTTCCTTTTCACTTAAAATCGCGACCAGTAGAAGAAGAAGCCATTAGTTTTCGTCGTTCTTTTGAGGAATATGCACGAGAGGTTCGGTATCGTTTCTTATTAGATATCGCTCGGTTGAGAGGATGTCAAGTGATAGCTACAGGTCATCATGCAGATGACCAGGTAGAAACCGTCTTAATGCGAATGATACGAGGTACAACACCTTTGGGTTTGACAGGAATCCCAATTGTGCGGATTGAGGAAGGTATACGTATTATTAGACCCTTATATTATTGTAGTAAGGGGATGATAGAAACTTGGTTAAGGGATAGAGGTGTGGACTGGTGTATAGATGCGTCGAATTTTCAGAATGATTACTTCCGTAATAAAGTTCGAAATGTTTTGATACCTGAATTACGTACTTATAACCAAAAGATTAGAGATGCTATCTTGCATTTGATTGAATTACAACAATGTGAGAGTGAATATTTATCAAAACAAGCAGAACAAGCAATGCAGGTAATTATAACTTCCAGAAAAATTTCAAGGGCACGCTTCGCTGAGTTCCATGAAGCGATACGTAGACGCTGTCTTGTAATTCTACTCCAAAAAATGGGTATTGAATGCACATATGAACGTGTTATTTCTGCATCACAATTTATATTAACAGGTGGAACTGGGCAGAAGTTTGATTTAGGGCAGGGATACCTTCTATACAATGGTAAAGAATGGACAGAAATAGTATTGCAGAATTCACAAAAAAATGATAGGCAGATAGTACGCCTTAAAATACCAGGAGTTACTAAGGCATATGGCTTTTTATTTAATGCTCGTATTGTAATGTTGCCTAAAAATTACGATTGGAAATCATATTGTAAACCGAATCTTCAAGTATTTGATGCGGATGTATTATCTGATGGTGTCTGGGTACGAAAAAGGGAAAATGGAGATAAATTTATACCACTTGGTATGGCTAATAGTAGAAAATTGAGTGATTATTTCATCGATTTAGGTGTGCCTCTTCCAGAACGCGAACAAATTCCGATATTAGAAACTCCCCACGGTATTATATGGATTGTAGGTTATGCGCCAAGTGCAATTGCAGCGATTACAACACTAACCCGTAGAATACTTGAAATTGAGGTAACTCCATGCAACTCATCAGACCACCATTAATTTCTAAGGAAACGATACAAAAGCGGGTTATTGAACTTGCTGAGGAAATTCTTAACGATTGTAATTATGAGGAATTGCATGTAATAATCATATTGCGAGGCGCAATATTCTTTGCTGTAGATTTGCTTCGGAACCTTCCACCTGTAAATTCGATTGATTTTATAAAAGTATCGAGTTATACTGGAACACAAAGCTCAGGAAAGTTAGTTGTAGATATTTTGCCAACCGATAAAATCAGTCAACAACACATTTTGTTAGTGGAGGATATTTTTGATACAGGGTTAACAACGAGTTATATAAAGGAGTGGGTACAACAACAATCACCTAAATCGATAAAACTGTGTGTTCTGCTTGAGAAAGAGAAAGAACGAAATGGAGTAAATATTTCTCCTGATTATGTTGGTTTTCATATTGAGGATAAATTTGTGGTTGGTTATGGAATGGATTATAACGGACGGTTTCGAAATTTGTCGGATATATATGTGCTTGAAGTAACAGAATAAAACATAATGAAGATCAATTTATGTCTATGTTATTTGGTATAAATACTGGATTTGCTATAAATCGTTTTGTTGAACCTGAAGATTGGACAAGGATTGTCGCCGAAGAATTAGGACTATCTGTAGTTCAATTTACTGCAGATTTATTAAATCCGTGGTACCCAGAGAAAATTGTTTATCAACAGGCAGAAAAAATAAGAAATGCGTGTGAAAAATATAACATCTGGATACAGACAAGTTTTACTTCCCAATTTACACGGGTAAATCACCTATTACATCCAGATGATGATATTCGTAATGCATGGCTTGATTGGTTTAAGAGGTTTTTCAAACTTTCAGTTTTCCTTGGTGCGGAAGGTTCAGGAAGTCATTTCGGAATTTTAACAGTTCATGATAATGCAGATTCGAATATCAGGCAGAAAAGGATACATAAGGGAGTTGAATGTTGGCGGAATTTGTCTGAGTATGGAGCTGAGATAGGTTTGAAATATCTTCTTTGGGAACCAATGTCTATCTCGAGAGAAATAGGAGAGACCATCTCATCTGCAGAAGAAATCCAGAATCTGTGTAAAGTTAACTTTTCCATTCCTATGACGCTTTGTTTCGATGTAGACCATGGAGATGTTTCTTCTCCAAATCCAGATGATACAAATCCTTATGTTTGGATAGAACATTTTGGAGGTGAAATAAAAGTCCTCCATTTAAAACAGAGTCTTCAAGATAAAGGAGGACATTATCCTTTCACAGATGAGTATAACGTGAATGGAAAAATATTTCCTGAAAAAATAATATCAACTATAAAAAAGGCTGGAATAAATTCAATCTCTCTAATACTTGAAATCAGCCACCGAGAAAGATATCCGTTTGAACAGAGGGTACTTTCTGATCTAAAAAAATCGGTTGAGTATTGGAAACCATTTATCTAATATCTAATAGGTTAGCTTCTCATAAAGGATTTTATTTTTTTTTATTATTTACTGTAAAATTTATGTATTAAGGATGTTGACTAAGTATTAGAAAACAAAATAGTGGAGATATGACCGTAGAACTTCAGGGTTTAGAAATAGTTGCTGATGTTATTCGCAAAAACTATGACGTAGGTGAAGTGGGTTTGCCTCGGCCTTTAGAAGGGGCTCATCAAAGACGTCATCGAAAAATGGTAGTTGAAACGACCAAAGGTGTATTCCTTGCAAAAACGTATACAAGGGAACTCGTTGTTATCGACTCTTTAAATTTTCAACACCGTCTTTCCGACCATTTATTTATTAATGGTTTGCCAGTAGCCCGTATACAAAAAGCAAAGAGTGGTAAAGGTTATGTCGAGGTCGATGACTGGATTCTGGAATTACAAGAATTTGTCAAAGGTGAACCTATGACATTAAATTTGAATACCTTGGCTATTTCTGCCAAGGCACTGGGTATGTTTCATAAAGTGTGCTATGGCTTCCCAGCACCACCGCGGGATGTTAATATGTGGCGGTTTAGTGAGGTTCCAAAAAATGTCTTTTTAAGTTTTTATAAACTGGCATGTAGAGAAAAAGATGAGGAAGCCCTCAGACCATATTACAAATATTTAGTTGAGTTTATCCAACGTTCTACACAAGAACTTTCTATCGAAAAGCGTTCAGAATTTGAAGTAGGGCTAATTCATGGAGATTGGCATGGGGCTAATCTTTTATTTTCAGGAAATAAATTATTAGCCATTATTGACCTCGAGTTTGCGGGGTTAGGATGTTATTTAGAAGATATTTCCTATGCCATTTCCAATTTGTGTGTTCGAACAAGTATGAATGAAGAAAAACTAAGAATGCGAACCCTTATGTTATTGGAACATTATGAAAAAAGAAGAACCCTTTCATATGCAGAATTGGTTGCACTATTCTATGCGGTCGGTGTGAAGCATATTACCACTGTTTCTTACCAGTCTAAAAATAATCCAAATGTAGCAGGGTATACGCCATCCCAATGGATAGAACGATTGGCTTTTCAATGCCGTTGGCTTGAAGAACAATCACGAAAAGCACGTTGGGGAGAGAAACTTTAATTTGCAGATTTTAAGGGTAAGGTAGATAAATTGTTCCGTGTATAGTTGGATTAATGAATCCGTTTGTTATTTTCATTCTCCCACATATCAGCGTTGGTACCCATATATCTCTTTAATGGATAGGTAATCTCATTTAGCAATGCAAATACTTCGGGGTCAAGAGGTGTAAGTAGAGCCTTTATATTGCTCTCTAATTGTTGTTTTGACCTACATCCGACAATGATAGAAGAAACCCCTTTTTGCCAATGTAACCACGATAGGCTCAACGTTGCCATTGGAATTCTTAAATGCTCAGATAATGCGTGAATTGCTTGTATTGTTTCTAATGTGAGTCGTTCACAGCCTTCTTCACCGTGTCTGGTACCAGGACGATTCTTTGAAAAATGTCTTGTTCGTCTACGTAATATGGGAATATCCTCTACTTTTTGCCAACGTCCCGCCAGAAGCCCTTGCATAAGAGGCATATATACCAGAATCCCAATATTGTGTTTTATAGAATATGGAATAATCTCATATTCAGGGGCACGAAAAAGCAGGTTATATCCAATCTGATTGGAAATAGAAACACCACCACAATCAAACCAGTTCTGCAAATCCTCTTTACCAAAATTAGAAACGCCAATATAGCGGATTTTTCCTTGTTCTTTTAGTTTATTCATTGTTTCATAGACATCAGAAAAAGGAATGTCTTTGGGAGGCCAGTGGATTTGATAAAGGTCAATATAATCCGTGTTTAACCGCTTTAAACTATTTTCACATGACTGAATAAGCAAATCAGGATGACAATTTTGAGGACTTACTTTCGTAGCAATGATTACTTGTGAGCGTTTATGATTATTTAAGATTGTTCCCAACCTTATTTCTGATTCACCAGAGCCATACATCTCTGCAGTATCAAAAAGGTTAATTCCTTCCTCTATGGCATAGTTAACCACTTGCTCTGCTTCTTTTTCATTACTTTCCCCCCAAAAAGAAGCATCTCCGATTTGCCACGCTCCGAAAGCAATTACAGATACTTTTAGGTCCGAAGTTCCTAATGTTGTATATTCCATTTTTCAAACTTTCTTTTTCTTTATATTATATCCCAGAAGTTATTTTAAAAGTACTATCAACAATTTCATGGGCACAGTTTGCAATTTGATTGAGTTTGTCTATTTTCCCTTGAAGTCGCAAAATGAGTTCCTTTTGTGCCTGCTCTAATCGGTTCTCTTCTTCCGCTAATTTAAGGATTTGCTGATTCAATTCTGTATTTAGATTGTCAAAAAAAGACTGTAATGCCGAAATAAATTGGCTCTTTCTCGTTTCAACATTCTTTTTTAAGGATTCTTTAATTCCTTGAATAAGCGTTTTTTCGATATATTCACTTATTTTTTCAATTAATTTTTCTCTACGTATTTCATCTCCGCCAAAGGAGCGAGCAATTAAACCTAATAAAGCACCAAGAACCGTTCCTATTCCACCTAAGATATAAGCAGACAGATGAGGTATAATCGGTACCGCCATTCCTAACCAATCTGCCCATTGGAAGTTGCTTAGAAAACCTTCACCTATGATGGCACCTGTAACTCCTCCAAGAACCGCACCTCCTAAAAAGAAAAGGAAATAGGAAAAGGCAAGGCTTGCATCTATGGCTACAATTGCACCCTTTTCTAATTCAATTTTTGAATATGGTAACGATGTAAAATTATATCCTTTTTGAATTATATCTCTGGTGATATAACATTCGTATTCATCGATAACTCTGTTTATCTCAGTTGAGGTAGATTTTAAGAAGTTGTCTAAAATCTCGCCTAAGTATTGTTGTAACGGTAGGTATTTATTCTTCCGTGCTTTTGTTAAATTATCACCTGTGCATAACCATTGGCGAATAGGTTTGAAAATATCATTTTCTATGTTTTGTCTTGAGAATAATCTACTTATTAAATGTTCATATCCCTCATATTTATTTTCCCCTATAGTTCCACCAGCAGTTATTGTGTCAAATATCTGAATAATGTCGTTCATAAATTTCATATTCTCTTCGATTTGTTTTTGGAGTTGCTGTCGTTCTTTACGAATCCGTTCTAATCGTGGATTTTGTTGAGCCAATTGAATTTTTATTTCGAAAGGTTTAGCGTAGATATGTGCAATATCACGAATAAATCTACATACGGAGGTTAAAATTGCCCCTTCTCGATTTTCACGATATAAATAGTCAAGGAACCGTTCTTTAAAGGTGCCAAATGAACTACGTGTCATAAGATAATTTGCAATTTCTTCTGCAGGATTTAGAGTCTGTTCAAGTTGGCTCCTTATTTGATACGGAATATGAATCTTTTCATTTTTATCTATATCATTTAATGTAATTGTCCCACAACGTAATTGAGAGGCATACAATGCATATAACGCAGAGACGAAGAAAATCTCTGGATTATCAACAATTCCATCAATACACCGCAATAGGTCTTTTGCAGGACCACGACGTCCTTGTGGGTCTATCTCATCAGGATTGAGTTGGTCAGATTTATTAATAACAAAAAAGACCTTTCGTTGATATTCGCGAACTAATTTAGAGATAAAGTCACGGTTGTGTTCATTCCCAGCACTTTGACTGTCTAAGAGACATATTACCAGATGGCAATTGGGGATTATGTCTTCAGTAATTTTTTTGTGAGTCTCTGTAATACTATGTACACCTGGTGAGTCAACGAGGGCTATATCTTCTTCGAAAGTTTTTTCGGGAATAACAACGATAACTTCATCTACTTTTTCTCTTAATATTTTTAATTTTGGGAATTCTTCATCTGCTGTGAGAGTCACAATAGCACTTAATGTCCTGTGAATATCCTCTGGATATGCTGTTTTATAAGTAATAACCCAAAAGTTATAAGAAGTATCTGGGGAAATATCGGCTTCTATACCCGTATATGAAAAGAATTCTCTTAATACTTGAATTGTCTCTGAAGGTATAGGAGATTGAGAACGTAAAATTAATTGCATGGTATCACCACTCATCACATGGGTAACCTTTGCTGTGCACTCTTCTAAAACCATCGGTAGATAGGTATCTCCAAAAAAAGCATTGATTAAAGTTGTCTTGCCGACGTTAAATTCACCTAAAAATACAACGCGGTATTTTCCATCTTTAAGTTCGCTTCGTTTGCCACGAATGCGGTTTATTTCTTGACTCTTATCACCTTCAAATTCAGGGTCATTCGTGAATTCTTCCAAAAGAGTTAGTGCTTCGAAAGCCCAAAGACGATTTTCCTGATGTTTTTTTATAGACATAAAATTCACTCCTTAAAAAATAATTCCTCAGACATTGAAAATAATAAGCATGATTTTACATTTTATCGTGTTTTTTATTCAATTGAAGCAGTTTAATCCATTCCAGATCGATAGAATTTCTTGACTATTTGGGAATAACATAAATGCTTTCAATGTAAAAGTAATTGCTTTATCACATTCACCTTGCTGTTCGTATGAATGGATTAAGTTTATATATGACTCCATTAATTGTTCATCTAAAATTATAGCATTGAGCCATTTCTCCCGAGCCTCTTCTTTCCTCCTTGAAAAGGACAATACAAGTCCTAAATTATTCCACGCATTTGCATACTCAGGGCATAACTTCAAAGCTTTATTATACTTTTCTTCTGCTTCGTCCCATTTTGATAATCCAACAAACACATTCCCTAATAGGAAAAAGACTTCACAATTCTCTGCCTCATATTTTAAGGCTGTTTCAAGTTGTTCTTGTGCTTGTTGATATAAGCCTAACGATGATAACAAGTTTCCATAATTTATCCGAGAAAGAACGTAATCAGGTTTGAGTTCAATAGCCTTCTTATATGCTTTTTGTGCTTCTGCGGTGTTGCCTGTTTGTTCGTATAGCCATCCTAAATTATTCCATGCTACGTATAGAGATGCATTCAATTTAACACTCTCTTTATATAAGCGTATTGCCTCATCTTTGTTTTCCATGAACTCCGCAATTCGGGCTAATTGAAAATAAACAATTGGATTTGTCGGTTGTAATTTTCTCAACTGTTCAAAATGTGCCTTTGCCTCATAATACTGGTATTGATTGAAATAAAGATGTGCAATGTTCGCATGTGCAAGAACAAAAGAAGGGTTAATAATTATTGCTTTTGCATAATGATATTTTGCCTTATCAAAGTCTCCGATTGTTTCAAACAAATATCCTAAAGCATTTTGTTCTAACGCAGTATTTAGAGGAGATGAAAAATTGTTAGTCAAGACATAAATACCTTCAGAAGGTCTACCTAAACGTGAAAGAGTAAGCGAATAGTTAATACGAGCAAAAATATTTTCTGGGTCTTCCTTGAGGGATTGTTTATAAAAATACTTTGCGGTTTTGTAATCCCCAGAGATGCTTGCTGAAACGCCCTGCCTAAAATTCCATACGGATAATGAAGGTTGGTAACCTGTAAGATTTATTCGAGTAATAAAAAGAGAGGAAAAGAAAATAAAGAGGAATGCCAGAATTCCCTTCCAGTTTTTTACTTTTAATAAATTTATAAATTCTGAAATTGCCCAACCACTGATAATAAACAGAAACACCATTATTGGTATACGATACCTGCCTGCTATAAAAAATGGAAGGACGGATAGAAAATAAATAAATGTAATTAGCGATGATAAAATCAATATTTGTAAAAAACTATTAGAGTTATCAGGTTTGCCACGAAATAAACGATACACCATCAAACAGATACCAGTGATAAATAATGATAAATATATTGGAAAAGAAGGAAGATGCTTTAATATAAATGATGTTTGTTTATCCCACGCAGGTACAGTATCATTGGTTATTTCTATCGGACCCCAGAATAACAATATTTTTCTTAATGTTAAAATTATCCATTCTTTTGGATGGTGGATAATATATCGAAATGCAGTTTTGTAAAAATATCTATTGGCTTCTGAAAACTTTATAGATTCTTTTCCTAAACTTCGTGCTAAACCTCGAACAATTGCTGGGTAGTCAAAGCAGGACCACTCATCACAACCAATCCAGGTTTGTAATTCTGGAATACGTGGCTCTGCACCATTTGCATTCGGATGATTACCAACATAGAAATTGAGACCACCATAAGATGAGATGAAAACAAAATCATGAGAAACCACATAATTACGGACAAAGCAAGGAACAATTGGGATGATAAGTCCTAACAAGAAAAGAATTATGCATGAACATAAATATCGATAAGCTTTATGAAAGCGAATATTTTTAAGTAGATATAAAAAGAAAATTGAAATAAGAAGTAAACCATTTGGTCGAAATAATGCAAGAAATCCTAAAACAAGTCCTATAAAAAAGGGGTATTTTCTTTTTTCAGGTTTCTGTATCCATGTTAACAGCAAATGAGACCAGACCAAAAGTAAGAACACAGCAAAAACTGGATATGTTAATTGTGCTTCAAAATATATAAATCCCCAAAAAGTAGCAACAAGGAGAGCAACAATGTTAGCAAGTAATTGATTTCCAAATCTTTTTACTAAGAACCAGGAAAGAATAATATTTAAGATTCCAAAAATAAACTGAACAATCCTTGGTGCCCAGGGGTTTATACCGAACAGGTAGTAAATAATAGCTAACAGATAGGGATATCCTGGCGGTCGACCATGTGGTGTAGTCCGAATTTCTGGGTCGTTAACGTACGGCGGAAGAGTCCAATCTCCAGTAACAAGGGCTTTTGCCCAATAATCGTTATATTGAGGGTCATATAGAGGACTTACAAACCACGGCTGAGAACGTGCTTCTTGAAGATAAAGAATGCGTAGTAGAATGCCTATAAATAATATAAATAATAATGTCCATGGACATTTTGAGATCTTGAATTTTGGCACTGGTTCCTTCCTTACAGTATTTCAACATGTTCACAGCCAGTTATTTTGTAGATGCTACAAAATCACTTTCAACGAACCCCGAAGGTTCACTCAGCTCTTTTGTTCCATAGGATAAACCTACAACCCCTCTTGCCGATGTATCCAATCCCAAGTAATTTAGATTAATTCGACCATTGAAGAATAATTCAACTTGGAAAGTATTTAATGCACCATTCCCTTCATTTTGGTACGTAGAAACGTTTTCGTAAGTTATTATTAATCTATTAGATAATTGTTTATACGAAACAGTCCCAGAATTTTTTGCATTAGAGGGAAAAATGGAAATCCTTGGATAGTAGAAATGGTAATCTAATTGTTTTTGAAGGTCTGTCGAAGTAGGTTGTTTTTTCTTGGGCTCTTCAAAACATATCCATCCATACCAAGAGATATAGATAGTATCATAGCTATTTCCATAAAAAAGGATTTTTTTCTCGTTATCAAGTTTTAAGGCAAGGGGTTTATTTAATGAGCCAAAATCAATGATGGTTGCATCAGTACTGTCTTCGGAAAATTTATCAATATTATTGACTGAAAATTTGTAAAAACTGATACTATCATCTGGCTTAAAAACGAGAGATGTATTTGTTAGGTCAACGTCACCTTCAAAAATCTCTGTAAAGTAATTTGGGGCTGTTGTGACTGTCAAACTACTTGTTGCAAAATAACTTTTTACATTTACCTTTGCCGTTGCATACTCCGGATAACTTTTATCTGGATTAGAAAAATTTCTATTTAGAAATAACTGGATAGATATTCTATCCCCTTTTGTTAGAACAGCCTCATTAGGAGTAATTTCTAACCATGGTTGTGTCGGATTGATTGTTACTACGATTTTGGAATTAATTAAATTTCTATGATAGATGTCAAAGGTTTTAATCTCTTCCTGAGTGTCAAAATGAATTGTTTTGGGAGTAATGCCAAAATAAAAATTACAACCCGAACAAATTACACAAAAAAGAAAAAGAATAAATAATCTTAATTTGAGCATATCCACTCTTTTTTCGTTAATTTTTAAGGAAACAAAAGAATTATAACAAAACACTTCTTGTTCGAAGACAATTTTATTTCTGATATTAAATACTTACTTATCCGTAAAATAGACTAATGATTCTTTTGTAAGTTGCACTTTATATAAAAAATCCATTTGACGAAGTGTAAGAGAATAATCAAATTCGTTTAGAGCAGATATAGCATCTATTGGTACGGAGACCTTGAAATTACATAGTACCGCACTGGATACGGTATGTAATACACAAATGTTTGCTACTGTTCCGACAATAACCAATTGATCTATTTTCAGAATTCTTAAGATATGTTCAAGTGGCGTCCCAAAAAAAGCATCATAGCGGAGTTTCTCAATGATGATATCATCTTCTTCTGGTTTTAATTCGTCAATTATTTGCCAACCCCAACTTCCTTTAATCACATGTTCACCCCAGATGGGAAACTCAACAGGGTCATTTTGAAAATGTGTGTCCTGTGTAAAGATAACCTTTACGCCTGATTGTCTTGCTTTATTAAGTAAACTATGAATTGGCTGAATGATATTTCTTGAATTAGTAGAAAATAACTTGCCGTCAGGATGAACAAAGTCATTTTGCATATCTACTATAATTAAAGCACTTTTTGTAGGTGATAGATATACATGCTGAAGGTTATATTCTGTTGACATACCGTATACTCCCAATATCATAGAATAATTATGATGTAGAAATTTGTATATGGATGTCAACTTTAAGATTCTTTTTGGAATATTATGTCTTGCTGGTACCTATTGCCATTGCTTTAGGAACTTCGACAAGTTTGCCTGACCGAACATCATATATAAACCCGTAAATAGGTATGGTTTTGGGTACTAATGGATGGTTTCTTATTCTATGGACATCATCAATGACACTTTGTTCAAGATTCTCAAAAGTAAGCCAATTTATGTATTGTCCCTCATTGCTTCCATTATCCTTGGTGGGGTTTTGCCAATGTTTCCCATCAAAAACAGCTGTATCAAGGCTCTCCGATAGTAATTTATACATAACCTCATTTGTGAATAATTGCATCCCACAATCAGTATGATGAATAACAAACCACTCCTTTGTTCCTAACAATTTGTGAGAGATGATTAATGAACGGATAGCATCATCACTGGCTCTACCTCCTGCATTACGGATAATATGGGCATCTCCTTCTATCAATCCAGCAAATTTTGCAGGGTCTAATCTTGCATCCATACATGTGAGAATTGCAAAATGTCGAGCAGGAGGTATTGCAAGTGTGCCTTTATCAAAATGCTCTGAATAATCTTTATTGGCTTTTAATACTTCATCGAGAATGGCACTCATTTCTAAACTCCTTTCTTTATCTGTTGAAAATTTCTTTTTGTAAACAATTTGAAATGACATTTTCTTTCCATAATTTTTTATGTTTTTAATATTTATTTCTGTGGTATAATCTACGAAATTTATATTTATTGGGTGGTAGGAGAATAAAGATGATACTGATTCTATCAATTGTTGGATTTGCATTGTTTTTAATTGCTTATGTTACCTACGGAAGTTTCCTTGTTCGTGTTTTTGAACTTGACAAAAATCGCAAGACACCATCAGAAGACCAATATGATGGTATTGACTACTGTCCAGCTCATCCATCTGTTTTGTTAGGACATCATTTTGCCTCTATCGCTGGTGCAGGACCAATTGTTGGACCTATTACTGCTGGGGGATGGTTCGGTTGGTTGCCAGTATACTTGTGGGTTGTTATAGGTTCAATTTTTATTGGAGGTGTCCACGATTTTGGTTCGTTAGTCGCATCAATCAGGCATCGTGGACTATCCATGGGGGAAGTGATTGACCAATGGGTTAGCCGAAAGGCAAAAATTTTATTCCTTTGTTTTACATGGCTTGCTCTTGTTTTAGTTATTGCTGTTTTTTTACAGCTATCAGCAGATACTTTTGCTCAGGACCCATCTGTAGCATTTTCTGGCACACTGTATATTTTGTTAGCATTAATCTTTGGGCTTTTAGTATACCGTTTTCATTTCCCATTGTTATATTGTTCTGTAGTGGCAATACCGCTTGTTCTGATTGCAGTTTGGATAGGAAAAGCAGAAATTATTCAACAAAATTTTCAGTTTTCGATGGAGACATGGAGGTGGATGTTAATTGGGTATGTATTTTTTGCCTCCATTTTGCCAGTTTGGCTTTTACTTCAGCCAAGGGATTATCTTGCCTCATATCTACTCTATTTTGCGGTTCTTATAGCAAGTATTGGCATTCTTTTTGGTGGGGCTTCATTTGAAATTTCACTGCCAATGTTTAAATCCTTTGCTCCTTCTGAAAATACATATCTATGGCCAGTGCTTTTTGTCACCGTTGCTTGTGGTGCAGTGTCAGGGTTTCATTGTATGGTTGCCAGTGGCACTACCTCCAAGCAAATACGCTGTGAGCCCGATGCGAAGGCAATAGGTTATGGTGCAATGTTATTAGAGGGATTTGTTGCAGTTATATCTCTGAGTTGCATTATGTTAGTAGGAAATATCCCTGAAAAAGGTGGACCACTTGCTGTATTTGGAGAAGGGTTTGCAAAGTTTGCAAGTTTAGTTCATATCAATCCTTCCTTAGGGAAATCTTTAGGGTTGTTAGCAGTGAATTCCTTTATTTTGACCACATTAGATACTTCAACTCGGCTTGCGCGCTATCAATTACAAGAGCTAAGCAAGATGAAGTTAGACCGATTTACAGCAACTATTATTAGTATTGTTTGTGCTATAACTTTACTCTTTGTCCGTAGTGGTGATGTCCCAGCCTGGAAAATTATTTGGCCTGTGTTTGGAGCATCAAACCAATTAGTAGCTGGAATTGCGTTATTAGGGATTATGGTTTGGGTGGCTCGGGGGTTAGGAAAGAAATATCGATTTGTCCAAATTCCTATGGTTTTTATGCTTATCACAACAATTTCCGCATTACTTCTATTTATGTATAGTAATATTAAAAGTCATCAATATATTCTTGTTATCATTGCAGGTGTATTAATCTTACTTGCCGTATTGTTAATTTTAGAGGTACAGCGTGTTTTTCATCGATTTAAAGATGAGAAGTCTAACGTGTAATTGCGTTTTATATACACTTCAGAGCCAAATCTTCAAGTGCTTTCCCAATTATTTCTGGGTTGTTATATTTTTCTATCGTTTCACGGGCATTTTTACCTAATTCTTCGCGGAGTCTTGGATTTGTCATTAACGTTACTAATGAATTGGCAAATGAATCTTCATCGTTATTAGCAACGATTAAACCATTGAAACCATGTTTTATTCCATAGGCAGAACCTTCACAGCAAACTACAGGTTTTGCACTTGCCATTCCATTGAGCAGTTTTATTGGATAGCCTGACCATGAAGTACGAGGTATTGCCATAATCGAATCTTCTTCTAATAACTTTTTTAGGGAATCAAATGTGCCAATATGAATAACTTCTGCATCAGGAATATTTATTTTTTCAAATGTCCCAATAACAAACCGAGTCTCTGGAATCGTTTCACGGACTCGTTTTACAACCTTAAATAAAAATTCAATATTTTGATATTTATCCAGATTTCCTGTGTAAAGAATAGAAGGAAGAGCTTCTTTTTTAATTTTGCTTACTGGGAAATAATCGATATCGATGGGTGGTGGAATAACTCTTATTTTTTCTTTTTTGCAACCTTTTAATATTAGGTTCCCTGCAAGTCGTTCATGAGGAACGATGATATAGTTTGCTCTTTTGGGAAAATTTGTGTCAAGAAAATTACCCAACACACCAAAAAAATTACCTTTAGAATTAAAATAGTAAGGAAGTTCATCACTCATTACATTATGCGCGTGGTAAATAATGGGTCGTATCCCAGCCAGAAGTGATATAAGTAAACCTTCATAATTATGAGCAAATAATACTTGTAATTGATGTTTTTTACATACATCTTTTAATGTTTTTACCATGAGTAGGTCAAGACAAATTTTTTTCAATGAAGGTCCAGCCGATATTTTCTGCACCCCTGGTAAATTGGGACTTCGGTGGATAATAAAGTCGTCTGTAATTTGACCAACACCATGTCCATAGACAATAAGATGAATTTCATGCCCTCGTTTTTTTAACGTAAGAGCATTCTCACGGATAAATGCTTGAGACCCTTGAGGTACAGGGTAAGGACAACCTGCAACAAAACCTATTTTCATTGTTATTGCCAATATCCTATCGCTTTCATCTGCTGAATTAATAACCATTCCTCATACGGTGTTAAATTTTGTTCCTCATAATTATCAATGGGATAATCTTTGTCAGTCAACAAGGAACCTAACAAAGGTTTGCCATCTAAGGGAGGAGCAGGAACATTCATAACTGCACCTACAGTGGCTGAAATGTCTTCAATATTAGCTTTTTCATAAGGGATTTTTTCAGAGATGCAAAGAATGCCTTCTCTTTTATGATGTCCATTCATTCCTTGTTCTTTTCCACCTTGATATTGATTTGGAGATAAGACACGAGATATTTCCCCACCCTTTGACCGAACACAACATGGAACCGCACCACTATCGTTTTCCGCAATTTCTAATATAATATCAGGTGCTTTTTCAACAAAAGGACCTTTATAAATTTCTTCACGATAATAAGCGTTTTTTATAAATTCCCATTTTTTTAATTCTTTACATATATGATTTACGAAATCTAGATATTCCTCTTCTGGAATAGTGCCTTGAGGTTCTCGCTCTTTTAGATTGACACGGATTGAGGGGAAGTAATCTAATTCCTCAGAAAAAGCGGTCGTTCGTTCCCAATCTATTCCAGCAAAACGTGCGTTACTTTCTATTTCTTCAGCATATTTTTGTAATTTATGGAATAAATAACTTTGAAGTTTATATGGAAAAAGATGAAGTCCTAACTTTTTTATCAATGGCTCTCTATTTGAATAGAATTTAAGATAACCTTTCTGTGCAAGCCAGTTATTAATATGTATAATTGTTGTATCTGAGGCCTGAAAACCATGGTCAGAAACAAGCATTACAAGGCAATCGTTCTTTTCTGCCTCTTTTAATATTCGTCCTAACGTGTTGTCAAGGTGTTTATAAACGATTGGAATTGCTTCTTTAAAACCTTGTTGATGTCGTGGAGAATGGTCATCCCAAAACATCCAGAAATGATGACTTACCGTATCACTTTCGTTGAACACAGCAATAAACAAGTCCCAATCATAGTTGCGGAGTAGTTCTAAGATAATATGTTCTTTTCTTTTAATTCTGTCAATTAAAATATCAATTATTTTTTGATGCTTTTTCTTTCTAATAATAGTTTCGTTAATGCCTCCATAGCCCCAGTTTTTAACTATTGGATATAATTTTTCAGGATAAACCTGGTCGGGAGTTAATTTGCCGGGAAGTGGAGATATAAAACCGGAAACCATAATCCCATTGATTTCCTCGATTGGGTATGTTCCCGGAACCCCAGCCACAATAGCATTCTTACCTGCTCTGGAAATCCAGTTCCAAACCGCAGGAAATTTTCGAAAAGAGCCATTGGTAAACCGTATTTTATATGTTCCTTTTATTAGTTCTGTAAAATCAAAATACCCATGTTTACCCGGATTTACACCGGTAAAGCAAGATGTCCATGCAGGAACTGTTGCAAATGGAATTGTCGAAATTAAGTCTAAAAGACGTCCACTGTTTAAGAAGGATTTTAGAGAAGGAAGCCAACCTTCATCTAATCCCCTTTCAATTACTTTCCTTGTAGCACCATCCCACCCTATTACAATTACTTTTTTAGCCATTTTATTAAAAACTTTTAGTATGATTATTTGGAGTGTCCAAATATAATTATATCCGTAAAATAATCGGAGCTAAAATCCATGCCCACCCACCTATTCCAATACTTCCAACTATGCCTAAAAAAGATAACCAAAACATAAAATGATTAAGTACCATTAAAACAAAAGAAGAACTAAATGACAACTCTCGTTTTCGCATAAGCCACCAAGCACCTAATAACCAACCTATTATTGGAAACAGATTTAAAAAAGGTAGAAGGGAAATATCTGCAAGCCAATTAAGGAAGGAAAGAAGAGCAGTATCTCCAAAAGACTGAGCACGTGCACCTTGAAGTGATGTCCAGAATACAATTTGAAAAAACAGAGGCCAGAAAATTGCAAATGCTAAGGTCATTTCTAGTGAAACCGAAAACCAGTTTTTATTGATAGCGATCATTAAGCCCCACCATCCAATAAATGGCATTCCCAGAGAGAGTAAAAATAACAGGAAACATAAAACCCGTTTCGTTTTTTGCCAGATAAGATAAATTACAGAAACCTTTTTAGGGGTTATCTGTGTAGCATGAGGCAGAGCACTTGCTTCTTCTGCCCAAACCATTATTTTTTCTTTTAGTACTTTAGCTTTCTCATCTCGATACCGTGCCCAAAGTTCGTCACATAGAAGCATGGCATCTGCAAAATTTCCCAATCGTGCAAGGCACATCGCTCTGCCATAAGCAACTTTTTTCTCCCCAGGGTTTTCATGTTCAAGTTCATTTAGAAGTTGTAGTGCCTCCGAATATTTTTTTTCTTCATATAGTTTTTCTGCCTCTTTTAGCTTTTGCTTGCTTGACAACATCGTATTAATTCATTTTCCTTCTTTATATATTATTCTTTGCTTGCTATTAGAGATTTTAATCGCTCTTTATTAGAAACAGGTAAAGAATTATATATTTTTTCTAATATCTCTTTTGCTTTTTCTGAGATACTGGTGTCTATTTGTCTCTTGTCTTTAATTTTTATCTCCAGTTGCGTCATAAATTCATTTATTTGATTATTTAATTTGCCTATTTCTATTTGTGTTGTTTCAGTGGGCTTTGGAATTTGAACATTATCGAGCCATAAAGGATTTATTTCCTGCTTTTGTTGTAGTGCATACGCTTGATAAATAGGGTCTTTTTCTAATACTTTCTGATATTTAGATTTGAAATAATTGTAAAGAGTATCCATACTTGCTTTTTGTATTTCTGGATTTTCATTTACTCTTTTTACGGTAGCAATTAATATTTTTTGTAACTCTTCTTCTCGGTTTTCTAATAGAGAATTAAAATGAATTGAAAACAATGTCTTTGGATTATTTTCGTTCATGCAATTCTTGAGTAAAAATAAGCGAAGTTCGGGTGTTTCTTGTTCTGCTCCCATGCAGTAGATAAGGTAGTCTACTTCTGAAAATTTTTCGATAAGGATTCCATAGTATTCAAGCACATAAGCAATATTTTCTTCACATTTTAATGAAATTTCTTGTTCACTCCATTTTTTTGCTATCCCTTCCTTTTTAGCTGATTCGATTCCTTCTCGACAGGCTCTTAGGAGTTCTCTTGCATGTAAGTCTTTGAGAAGGTCAAAAGGGAATTTCTTTGATGAAACTCTTGATTTTCTCCATGATGGGTCTGTTTCTTTTTCCCTGAGTTCATCAAATTGTAGCATCAAGCCTTGAATATGTTCCCAATAATTACGAATTATTTGTTCTGATGGTAAAGCCGATGTGGTATTAGGCTGAAAAAAAGTTGCAAAAATTAGAACTACTGAAGCCCACATTTTTATTCTCTATATAAATTAAAAGTTTATTGTTTGTTTCTCTTTAAAGAAAACGATTAGAATTGTTTTTCAATATTTTATATAGATATATAAACAAATTACAATTAACAAAACAATACAAAGGAGATTCTAAGATGAAAATCAACCTTAAAAAAAGCATCTTAACACTGTTAACTATACTTTTCGTATTATGTGCTGAATCAACACACTCACAGGGATTATTTACACCATCACTTCCCAGTGGTTTAAAAGCGTACGCCCCTGATAGGTATTTTCAAGTAGTGCCACGAATTGTCCCAGCAGATAAGGAAACAACGATTCAGATCGTCTCAAGGTACGAGGCATTTCCTAAACCTTTGCATACATATCGATTTACATATATCCCTGTTGGTAGATATGCAACGCAGACAGGTTGGAAAAAAGCGGAAGCACAAGAAATAACTCCAGCAAACAATATTTTTACAATCACAAAATATTTTGAGGCAGAACAGGAACATGTTTTTAAGATAGAGGAAATAACACCAGACAATAAAGTAAAAGAAGTAGGCTCTTTTCATGTTTATTCGTTAAACCCTGACCTATTTACTCTTAGACCTTATAAAGGTGATTTTCACATGCATAGTTTCCGTTCAGATGGAAGAGAATCACCAGGATATGTAGCTGGTGCGTGTCGTCGGGTAGGCTTCGATTTTATGGGATTATCTGACCATCGTAATTATGCGGGGTCAATGGAAGCGATAAAAACATTCGAAGGGTTGCCTATAGATTTACGTCTTTACCCGTCTGAAGAAGTCCATCCACCAGATAATCCAGTACATTTTGTAAGTTTCGGAGCAAAAGAAGGTATAACTGAGTTGTATAAATTTGATGAAAAGATATATCGAGATGAAGTTCAATCTATTATGAATACCTTGGGTGATATGCCGTATGGTGTAGATAAATTCCAATATGCTTCTTGTTTATGGACATTCCAGAAAATTAGAGAAAGGGGTGGCTTAGGTATTTTTGCACATCCTTATTGGCGTCCAGGAAATACAAATTATATCGCAAACGCTTTGGTAGATTATTTGTTTGAAACGACTATTTTTGATGCGGTAGAACTCATAAGTGGCTTTGGTTGGGACGAACTACAAGAAGTTGACGTCAATAATCTTCAATTAGCCAAATATATAGAGGCAAAGTCTAAAGGTAAAAAAGTACCTATTGTCGGAATAAGTGATAGTCATAGTTGTGAGAACCATGATATGTTCGGCAGGTATTATACAATTTGTTTTTCCCCTTCGTTGGAACTTTCTGATTTAATTAATGCTATTAAAGAGGAAAAGGCTGTGGCTGTTGAAGCAGCAGGTGGAATGCTACCGAGACCATATGGACCATATCGTTTGGTTGCATACACACATTTCTTACTTCGGTATGTGTTGCCTCTACACGATGAAATGTGTTTTGAAGAAGGTCGACTTATGATTGAATACGCTGGAGGAAATAAAGATGTTGTTGAACAATTGAAGTTAATGAAAGGTCGTGTTCAACGTTATTACGATAAAATTTGGTCAAAATAAAGAAAGTTTATGTTTCATACGGAATTAAATTTTTGAGAGGAGATTCTTATGTTTGTTGGAATGTTGACAGCTCCTTTTGCAGATAAAGATTTAAATTATGTGATTGACTTTGCAGAAACAGCAAATATTACAGGACTTGAGGTTATGACGTACCCTGGTAGTTTGCATATAGACCCAACTAAGCTCGATATACAGAGAGTACGTTTAATTAGAGACAAATTGGATAACCGAAACCGAAAAATTACAGCACTTGCTTATTATGATGTTAATTTGACGAATCCAAAGAAATGTTCAAAAGTTCAGGAGGTGGCAAAGTGCGTAATAGATTCTGCAAAAAAATTAAATGTAGATATAATATGCATGTTAAGTGGGTTTCCGTCACCAGGGTTAAGTAAAGTCGAGACTATTAGGCAGGTTTTGCCTAAGGCGTTTAAGCCAATTCTTGCCCATGCTAAAAAATATAAAATTCGAATTGCCCTTGAAAATTGGTATCAAACAAATTTGCAAGGATTGGATACGTTTGAAGAATTGTTTAAAAACATTCCAGATGAAAATTTAGGGCTTAATTATGACCCGTCTCATTTAGTTCATCAAGAATGTGACTATTTGTTACCAGTTTGCGAATTTAAAAGCCGTATTTTTCATACTCACGCTAAAGATACCTTGATTGATTATACAAAAAAAGCAAGGGTAGGTATTTATGGTGAGGGATGGTGGAAATATGTTCTGCCAGGATTTGGTGTAATACGATGGGGCGAATATATAAGCCACTTAAAACATAATGGTTATGACGGCGTATTGAGTATTGAGCATGAAGATACCGCTCAGTCGATAGAGGAAGGCTTTGTCAAGTCTGCATGGCACTTAGAATCATTTTGTTAAGGTAAGAAAATGGAGAAGGAAAATATAGAAAATAACACAGAAGAGAAAATGTTTAACGACATTGATTCTAAACGAATGGAATTGTGGAAGAAAAGGATTGAAGTTGAAAATACATATAATCTTCGGGAAGGTGATGAACTTCAATATTTTGACTGGATAGGCTTCTTGAAAGCGAAAGCAATTTCACTATTCTTAAAATCGATTGGATTATACAACAGAGGACGATTGAACGCTACACGAATTTCGTTGAAACAAGTCAAATTCATTTACTCTGAACTCCCAAAAGAATTACATGGGTTTAAAATCTTATTTATCTCCGATTTACATTTGTCTCAAAATTATCAAGAATGGTTTATTTCAGGTTGCAGTCTTACGAAACAAATAAAAACACCTGTAGATTTGGTTCTGTTAGGGGGGGATTATCGCTACGGATATATGGGCTCAGAAGAATTTGTGCTTCCGATGCTTCGTGAATTATTAGAACCTGTGGAGTCAAGATATGGATTTTTTGGAGTTCTTGGAAATCATGACATCAGCACAATTAGGGATAAAATGGAAAATATTGGAATCAAAATTCTGGTAAACGAAGGGGTAAAAATTGAGCATCAAGGAATTCATATTTGGATTGCAGGTGTTGACGACCCACACAATTTTAACTGTGCAGATGTGTCTTTAGCACTTGCTGATGCTCCTAATGATGCTTTTTATATAATGCTTTCACACTCACCTGAGGTTATAGAGGAGAGTGCTCTTTGGGGAATCAATTTATACCTATGTGGGCATACACACGGAGGACAAATCGGTTTCCCATGGGTTGGTCCTTTATATTTTAATGCACGATGTAAAAGGAAATATGGATTAGGAAAATGGTCCTGTGCAAAGATGCAAGGCTATACAACCAGTGGGTTTGGGGTTACTGATGTCCCTGTAAGGTATAAAATTTATGGAGAAATTGTGATGATCACACTATTGAAACTACCTAATTTTGATGAATTAACAATAAGAAAGAATGAAATATAATTTACAAAAAAATAGCCAGTTTCAAAAGTTATTATAATATCATTGTAAATATAAATTATTTTTTGAAATTAAATATTTGACATAAATATTAAATATATGTTAAGCTTAAAGCATAGAATTAATGTTATGAAGTTTTTTAGGGTAGAAAAAGTTATTTTTTTTGTTGAAAAAATTTGACTTTTGTATTTTAAATGTGTTATACGTAAAGAAGAGATAAGTTGGTGATAGAAAAAAACAATAAAGAAACATATAAAATTTAAGTAAGGAGAAAAAGTTATGTTAAAGAGAAATTTGTTAATGGTAGTCATAGGAATCCAACTTGTAATTTTAATGTCAGGCTGTACTCCAAAGATTGGTGTAAGTACAAAAACTATTGATTTTGGGAAAACAGATTCGGTAAAAACAATTCAAGTATGGAATGATAAGTTTATTGTACTTAAAAAGTTAGAATTCAAAATAGAAAATGACGAGGCCTCAAATATATGGATTTATGGAATTAATCCTGAACAAGATGTGTCTAAAAATAGAAGGGATAAAAGAGATATAACAATATTAGTTAGCCGTGAAGGTTTGGAAGAGGGCAAATCGTATGATGGCAAATTAACTATTAAGCAAGTAGATAGTAAAACGAAAAAAGAAGTTGCACCTGTAGAAATTTCTATAAAAATTTCAAAATAATTTTTTGAAAATGAAATATTTTGTTATATAAGATGGTATAATATATATAACGTTGGTTTTTAAAATTGAAATAAACAAATGAAAAATAAATAAGGAGACAGAATGATGATTAAAAGAAGTTTTTTAGGGCTTTTAGTAGTAACGATAAGTGTACTCCTATTAGCAGGATGTACCCCCAAAATTGGGGTAGACCCAAAAACTATTGATTTTGGGAAAACAGATTCGGTAAAAACAATTCAAGTATGGAATGATAAGTTTATTGTACTTAAAAAGTTAGAATTCAAAATAGAAAATGACGAGGCCTCAAATATATGGATTTATGGAATTAATCCTGAACAAGATGTGTCTAAAAATAGAAGGGATAAAAGAGATATAACAATATTAGTTAGCCGTGAAGGTTTGGAAGAGGGCAAATCGTATGATGGCAAATTAACTATTAAGCAAGTAGATAGTAAAACGAAAAAAGAAGTTGCACCTGTAGAAATTTCTATAAAAATTTCAAAATAATTTTTTGAAAATGAAATATTTTGTTATATAAGATGGTATAATATATATAACGTTGGTTTTTAAAATTGAAATAAACAAATGAAAAATAAATAAGGAGACAGAATGATGATTAAAAGAAGTTTTTTAGGGCTTTTAGTAGTAACGATAAGTGTACTCCTATTAGCAGGATGTACCCCCAAAATTGGGGTAGACCCAAAAACTATTGATTTTGGTAACACAGACACAGAAAAAATACTTAAAGTTTGGAAAGACAGTTCTGTAAGTCTTACAAAACTAAAGTTTAAAGTTATGAGTCCTGAGAAATGGATTGTAGGTATAATACCTCAACAGAGTGAAAGCAAGAATAAGAAGGATATTAAGGAGATAAAAATAATAGCTTCTCGGGAAGGTTTGTCGGCTGGTGTTCATAGTGGAAAGATAGTTATTTCTCAGATTGGTAGAGAAACGGCAAAAATTGAAATAAACGTGTTTATTACCGTTGTATCAAAGCCAATAGAAGGTACCTCCGAGGGTGAAGGAGAAGGTACAACAGAGGGTACACACGAAGGCACCCCCGAGGGTGTAGTTGAAGGTACACCAGAAGGCACGCCAGAGGGTACACACGAAGGCGAAGGGACAGTAGAGGGTGAAACTAAAACTGTTCCAGATATGCAAGATGTCTTAGCCTCATTAAATATAGGTGGAGGTGGTGCTAATTTTACATACGATGATGTATTTAACAATACAGATGAAATTAAAGCAAAGTTAAAAGAAATTTTAGGATTTGATGTTGACCTTAATCTACAATGGGAGTGTAATAACCAAATTCCTAAAAATTATTTTATAAGGCAAGAGCCGTTACAAGGTAAGCCTATCAATTTAGGTGATATAATAATTTTATACTTCTCAACAGGACCATGCCCTGAGGGTGAAGGAATAACCGAAGGTGAAGGAATAACCGAAGGTGAAGGAGTAACCGAAGGTGAAGGAGTAACCGAAGGTGAAGGAGTTGTTGAAGGTGAAGGTGTACCTGAAGGAGAAGGCATACCCGAAGGCATCCCAGAGGGAATTCCAGAGGGTGTAATTGAAGGTACGCCAGAAGGTACCCCCGAAGGCACGCCAGAGGGTGTAGTTGAAGGCACGCCAG
>ERZ795046.135-NODE-135-length-94416-cov-12.144307_pt1 | contig 94416 bp, 94 predicted proteins | sample MGYA00375130_ERZ795046 | MGnify/ENA primary metagenome ERZ795046 (study PRJEB30175, sample SAMN05720202) | activated sludge metagenome | isolation source: anaerobic digester from wastewater treatment plant | place: Japan | collected 2015-05-15 ... | reverse complement strand
CTTAGGAGGCGCTCGCTCTATCCTACTGAGCTACGGAAACACAAGTTTATATTCGTTTATAAGCTTGATAATTATATAATATTTGACAAATGATTGCAATCTTTTTCGCCATTAACATACATAATTTTTTGGAATAAAGAACGCTTTTATATTATGTGTCATTACCTGTTAAATACTTATTCCTTAAGGCAACAAAAAAACCGCCCGCTAAAGGCGGTTTTTGCTTTTATGAGCGGTGTAAAACGCGTCGCCGTAATAGTGCCCGATATTATGGTCAATTTCCATATAAAAAGCCATTCAAAACGAAGATTTTACATATAATTCGGCTCTCGGGCGCCCCTTTCTGTGTGCTGAAAGCACATAGAAATATATGTAATTTTATCATTTTATACTTAAAGTTATATAGAAATCCGACCAGCAATATGTTACAATGTAGAAAGTTTTTTTAATGGAGAGTTATCGTAAGATGAAAAGTGTTACCATAGCTTACATCGGCGGCGGCAGCAAGAACTGGGCGCAGAAGTATTTTTCGGATTTGTTATCGCAGGATAAGCTGAACGGTATTATACGGCTTTACGATATAGACGAAAAAGCCGCCCGGCTAAACGAAAAGTATTTCACCAAAATGGTCGAGGACAACAAAAATATTATTAAGTCCGAATGGAAATGCGTATACGAGCCCGACATCGACAAAGCTCTTCAGGGCGCCGATGTCGTTTTAATTTCTATTCTGCCTTTCGAGCTTGAAAGGATGAGATGCGATGTGCATTATCCCGAAAAATACGGCATCTACCAGCCCGTGGGCGACACGGTGGGCCCCGGCGGATATTCGAGGGCGCTCCGCACGCTGGGCACCTTCAAGTATTTCGGGCAAAAGGTAAAGGAAAACTGCCCCAACGCGTGGGTTATAAATTACACCAACCCAATGTCGATGTGCGTAAACGCGCTTTTCGCGGGCTTCCCGGAGATAAAGGCCTTCGGTTGCTGCCACGAGGTTTTCAGCAGCCAGAAGCTTATTTGCGGGGTTATGGATATGTATAACGCTTTGGACGAAGAGGGCAAAAAAGCCTTTCTTGCCAGCGACTACAAGGCGGTAAAGGCGGCTCTCAAGAGGTGCGGCAAAAAGTTTTCGGACTATAAGCGCCCCAAGACCGAGCGCCACGCCATCTACACCAATGTGCAGGGCGTAAATCATTTTACTTTCATAAACGAAGCTAATTTTAACGGCGAGGACCTTATACCCCTATATAAGGCGTTTGTGCCCATGCTTAACGAGCACCGCCGCCCGTTTTTAAAGACCAGGGTTAAGTTCGATATATACGAAAAATACGGCGTATTCGGCGCCGCCGGCGACAGGCACCTTGCCGAATTTATCCCCGAAGACTACCTGCCCCTCGGCAAAAAGCATTATTGGAGGACGGGCTTTATCCTTACCACGGTAAGAAACAGGCTTATCCGCGACCGCCTGCGCCGCATGCAGCTTTGGCTTCTCGCAAACACCAGGCTCAAGATAAAAATCAAGCTTAGCGGAGAGGAGGGCGTATACCAGCTTATAGCCTTATTCGGGCTGGGCGACCTTATCTCCAATGTAAACATACCCAACAGCGGGCAAGCCCCCGGGCTGCCAATGGGCACAGCGGTGGAAACCAACGCCAAATTTACGGACGGCAAGATAGAAGCCCTTAACGCGGGCGAAATCGCAAACCCCGTTTTGAGGGAGAGGGTAATACTACACGCCGGGAATCAGCGCGATTTCGTTGCCGCCTTCTTCGCGAAGGATAAGGAAGGGCTGCGCAAGGTCTTTATGAGAGACCCCTCGGTCGCCCGCTTGCCCGAAGACAAGCGCTATAAGCTCTTCGACGAAATGATAGCCGAAAACAAAGACATATTAGAAGACTGGCTTGTAAAATAGCCTTGCTCGATACAACACGGTAAGGGAAAATTAGGAAGAAAGAAACAGGCGGTAAAGCATAATGGCAAACGGCAGAAAGAACATTTTTGTTAAAGTAAAAGAGACTGTGCAGAAACTGGCGACCAACCCCTCGTTTACGCTCAAAGAGCAGTTGGGCTACGCCGGCGGAAGCTTCGGCAGCTCGATGGGACAGGATATGGTTGGTACCTTTATTACCCTGTTCCTCACCAAATATGTCGGTATCCAGGCCGCTATGGTCGGAACGCTTATGTTGGTCACCAAAATACTAACCATAATTGCCGACCCCGTTTTGGGCGGTATGCTGGACAGAGGCATCGGCCCTGACAAAAAAAGCCTCACGAGGCCGTTTTTGCTGCTTTCTCCCTTCCCGCTTGTCGTATCTTCCATTTTGCTGTATGTGGTGCCCGGCCTCAACATGACTTTGCGTATTGTGTGGGTTTTCTGTTTCTACATAATATACAGCCTGTCAGTGGCTATGTTCAGCATGAGCATGATGACAATGTCAGTGCGCATGACCAGAAACCCCAACGACAGAAAAAACTTCTTTACCATCGCGCAGTTTGCGTCCAGCCTTGGCACGACTTTGCCCGGCGGCATAATCCCTATATTTATCAGCATGTACAAAAATGATTTCTCGGCGCAAGGGAAGATATATTTCCTGGGCGCCCTTATTTTTGGCGTCGTCGGCTTTGCCGCAATGCTGATGCCGTACTTTACCCTCAGGGAAAAGAACCGCGCGGTTTCGATTGCCGAGCCCAAAGTAAAGCTTAACCTTAAGGCCATACTCGTCAACAAGCCCCTGCTGCTGCTTATAGCAAGCAACATAGTAGAGTCCGTAAGGCAGATATGCTACGGCGCGTTGGCGTTCTTCTACAACGAAACGCTTGGCGCTTTCTGGCTGTCTACGGTTATAGGCGCTATAAGCGTAACGCTTTCGTACATAGGCATACTGCTTGTCCCCTTCATCGGCAAGAAGCTGTCGTCACGCAGCATGCTTGTATACAGCTACCTGTATTCGGGCATCTGCTACGCCATACTGCTTATTACGGGATACAAGTCTTTGTTCCTTGTCGGTGTTCTTCTTTCTATATCGGGCTTCCCCAACGGCCTCATGGGCGTCGCGCGCAATATGCTGCTTGTAGACAGCACCGAGTATATGGAATGGAAGACCTGGAAGAAGTACGGCACGCCCGTAAGAAGCGACGGCATGGTAATGGCTGTCAACTCTATGGCGGGCAAAGTTAACTCGCTGTGGAAAGAGCTTCTGCTCCCCGCCGGCCTTACCCTTATCGGCTATGTGAGCGCGCAGGTTATAGACGGCCAAACAATCGAGGTTACGCAGTCTCCCGAAACCCTCAGAGGTATATTCCTTCTTGTGGCAGTACCGGGGCTTGTCGGCAACCTTATACCCGGCATTATAATGATGTTCGATAATTACACCGGCAAACGCAAAGAGGCCATCCTTGCCGAGCTTGCCCAGATACACGCCGATTTGGAAGCAAAGCAAGCAGCGGAGGCAGCCGAAGCCGCCGCCCTTTCCGAGGCGGTCCCCGCCGAGTAATGCCGAACAGAATAATCGGTTAATATGTTATACGCAAAAAAAGACGAAAAACAACTTGATATAAACCTCTTCAAGGAGCCCACCGCGGAGTACCGCGGGGCTCCTTTTTGGTCATGGAACTGCGCTTTGGACGAATCGGAGGTAATAGAACAGGTTTCTATGTTCAAGCGCATGGGGTTCGGAGGCGCTCACGCCCATTGCCGCTCGGGTTTGGATACGCCTTACCTTAGCGATAAGTTCAACTCCTGCGTGGTTGCCGCTGCCGAAGCAGCCCGTAAAGAAGATATGCTTCTTTACCTCTACGACGAGGACAGATGGCCCTCGGGCAACGCGGGCGGGATGGCGACAAAGGACAAACGCTTTGCCGCGAGGTATTTGCTGTTCACCGTTCATAAATCCAAAACGCCCCCGAAAGTTGCCGACGACGGCACGCTGACGGAAGGTAAGCTTCTTCTCGCGAGATATAAGGTATCGGCTGTCGCGGGCAGGCTTCTCGGCTACAAAAGGCTGTCCAACACCGAAAACCCCGTAGGGATAGTTTGGCACGCTTATCTTACTACCGAAAAGCCGAGAAGCTTTCTTAACAACGAGCCCTACCTTAACACTTTGGACAAGGCGGCGGTAGACCGTTTCGTAGAGATTACCTACGGCGCCTACGAAAAGACGGTAAGGGAGCATTTCGGGGCTACCATAAGAACGATGTTCACCGACGAGCCACAAGTGCATATGTACAAAAAATATGTATGCCCGTATCCTTACCAAAGCAAGGACAGGGCTTGGACGGACGATTTCGACGCCACCTTTACAAAGGTATACGGGTATTCGATACTAGACAGGCTGCCCGAGCTTTTCTGGGCTACCCGTGACGGAAACAGGGAAGTAAGGCAGCATTATTTCGACCACCTTGCCGAAAGGTTTGCTTCGGCGTTTGCGGATAACCTCGGCGGGCGCTGCCGCGAAATGGGTATTTCGCTTACGGGCCACCTTATGGAAGAGCCCAGGCTTGTTTCACAGACACGCTCGAGCGGCGAAGCCATGAGGCAATACCGTTGCTTTGACATACCGGGCATAGATATGCTTTGCGCGAGGCACGAGTTCACAACAGCCAAACAGGCGCAGTCCGCCGTAAGGCAATACGGCAGGGAAGGCATGCTCAGCGAACTGTACGGCGTATCGAGGTGGGACAACAGCTTCGCGAATTATAAGCTGAGCGCCGACTGGCAGGCGGCCCTGGGTGTAACCCTGAGGGTGCCCCACTTAAGCCATATGTCCCTTAAAGGCATTGCCAAGCGCGACTATCCCGCTTCGATGTTCTATCATTCGCCGTGGTGGGAGCAGTATAAGTATATCGAGGACCATTTCGCCAGGGTAAACACGGCGTTAACGAGAGGCAAACCCGTAGCGCAGATCGCGGTTATCCACCCCATAGAAAGCTTTTGGCTTAAGTGCGGCGGTATGTCAATGGTTCGCGGAATAAAGATGGAAAAAGAGTTCGCGCAGATCACAGAGCTTCTTTTGAAAGCGGGCTTCGACTTCGATTATATTTGCGAATCCACCTTCCCCGAACTTACAAAAGAAGGCGGCTACCCGCTTAAAGTGGGCGAGATGGAATATAAAACCGTTATCGTTCCCGACTGCTTATCACTTCGCTCGACTACTATCGAGAGGCTGTCCGCATTCCGCAATGCGGGCGGCAGGGTGATATTTGCCGGAGGCATACCCGAATATTCAGACGGCAAAAAATCGGACGCCGCGGCTAAACTCGCTAAAGATTGCGAGCGCCTTCCTTTTAGTAAAGATGAGATTATCGGGGCCTTGGAAGAAGAAAGGCTTTACGGAATATACGAAAACGGGCGGCTTTCGCAAGAGACTGTCTGCCAGCTTCGTGAGGATAACGGCGGGCTGTGGCTTTTTGTGGCAAGGGTTGCCAAAAACACAATTTCGGTATCCGAAAAGGCAAAAAAGAGAACCATTACGGTTTGCGTAAAAGGCGAATGGCAGGCATCTTTGTGGGACACAATAAGCGGCGAGGTTTTCGGCTTGAAGTCCGTAAAGGAAAACGGCTTTACCTTCGTAACCGTCGATGTATACAACCACGACAGCCTGCTTTTGCGCTTCGACAAAACGGGAGCGCCTTGGGCAAGCGGCAATCTGCCGAAGTTCACAACAACCGTAACGGCAGGGGACAGCGTGAGCTACACCCTCGGCGAGCCCAATGTCTTGTTGCTTGACAACGCTTATTTTGCCTTGGACAATAACAGGTATTCGTTAAGGCCATGCGAGCTTCTACGCCTTGATAACATTTGCAGGAAGAGGCTGGGTTTACCCTTGCGCAAAGGGCGCGAGTGCCAGCCGTGGGCGGCAGAGAAAATACCCCCGAAGAATACGCTTAACCTTAAGTTTGTTATAAACAGCCAAACAGAAGTGGCAAAGCCTTACCTCGCTCTCGAGGACGCCGAGTCGGCTAAGATTACGCTTAACGGCAAAGAAGTTAAGTTAGATATTTGCGGCTGGTATGTAGATAAATCCATAAAGAAAGTGGCCCTTCCGCCCATCATAACAGGCAAAAACATTCTGGAGATATCCCTGCCCTTCGGCGCCAATACCAATACCGAGTGGTGCTATCTGCTGGGCGATTTCGGGGTCAAAATCAAAGGGGCGAAGGCAACGCTTATTCCCCTCCCTTCCCGCCTTAAATTCGGGGATATAACGAAACAGGGCCTGCCTTTCTACGGCGGCGAACTAACATACCGTTTACCCTTTGAAAGTAACGGCAAGGATGCCAAGGTTACGGTAGGCGACTTTGCCGCGGCCGTTTTGCGCGCCCGCACAAGCGAAAGCAAGCTTATAGCTTTGGCGCCCTATGAGGCGGTATTGCCCACTAACGAAGGGGAAACGAACCTCGAAATAACAGCGTACATTTCCCGCCAGAACGCCTTCGGGCCCATACACCTTAAGGCGGCAAAAAAGGCGCTTATTTCTCCCCGTTCATACTATCCGTTAAAGCACGAAAACACAAAGCGTTATGTGCTTTCGCCGGCGGGGATACTGAGCGCGCCAAAAATCGAGCTTCAATAAATATCTTAAGAGAGCAGGTACTTTCTGTACGCAAGGGGGGACAAGCCCACCTTCTGCTTGAAGATCAAACCGAAATAATTCGCCGAGGAAAACCCCAGTTTCTCGGCGATTTCGTTTACCGAAAGTTTTGTCGAGCCCAGCAAATGCTTGGCTTCGTTTATTGTAGTCTGAAGTATAAACTCCGAAACATTGTAGCCCGTTTCGCGCTTGAAGCTCTTGGAAAGGCAGCTTTCGGAAAGGTTGAATTGCTTAGCGAGCATGCCGATTGTAAGCTTGTTTCGGAAGTTTTCGTTAATGTATTTGATTATTTTGAGCGTCTCGGGCTTAATCCTTCCGCTAAAGGTTATTTTTTCGGCCTCTTTTGCCGCCCCGCGGTACAAATACAGGCAGCCGATAATCGCTTTGGCGCATAGCTTCGCGGCTTCCTTTTCGGCGGCGGTATGGCTTTCTTCGTTAGCGAGCATAGTGTACATAAGCCGCTTTACGGTTTCGCCGTCCTCGTGCTTAAGCGGGAAGACCATTGTCCTGGACAGTTCGGCGAGCAGGGCTTTTTCTTTTTCGTCAAATATGTTGTCCGTAAAGTTTACATTTATGCGAGAAAAAGGCCCGCCCTCGGTCTTGTGCATAACAAAGGGCGGCACCAGAACGGCGGTATTTTCCTTTACGAGGAAAAGCGTGCTTCCTATAAAGAAGTCGCGCTCTCCTTTCTCGAGAAAATACAGCTCGTAATGGGGGTGCGAATGGAGGTCGGCCATCGCCCAACCCTCTTTTTCTATGTTTTGGTCCACTTCGAGGAACGGCATCGTTACGCTCCGTTTATTTTGAATTAAATAATATGTAATTTTAACATATTATACAGTATTTTATATAGAAAAGCAATGCCTGTATGATATAATATATTAACGGCGGAATGGGAGTTATCGTAAAAGAGCTTTTCCGTTTCCCGCAAAAGTGTTGCCGTGCCCTCGGGCAAAATCAAACGGCAATATTTATTCGGCCGGTATGATAAAGATAGCGCAATTCGGAGAAGGTAATTTTTTAAGGGCATTCGCGGATTATTATTTCGACATCCTTAATGAAGAAGGCGGGGATTATGCGGTAAGCATAATCAAGCCCGTCGAATACGGCACTTTGGATAAATTCGTAAAGCAAAACAACCGCTATACCGTTGTATTGCGCGGCATGGAAAACGGCAAAGCCGTCGAAAAATTCCGCGAGGTATCGGTGGTAAAAGAGGCTTTTCCTTTCGAGGAAAAGGAGAAGTTCGACGCACTCGCAAAAGACCCCGACCTCAGAATAGTCGTTTCCAACACAACAGAGGCGGGCATTTATTTCAGCGAGCGCGACACAATTTCGGATTTGGGCGGAAGCTCCTATCCCGCAAAGTTAACCGCCTTCCTTTACGAAAGATTTAAGGCTGGGCTTAACGGACTTTATATGCTTCCCGTCGAGCTTATAGACGACAACGCCTTAAACCTTAAGCGCTGCGTCGAGAGCTACATAAGCCATTGGGATTTGCCCCGCGAGTTTGCCGAGTGGAACGCAAAAGAAAACTTTTATTGCAACACCCTTGTGGACAGGATTGTTTCGGGCTATCCGAGAGGGGAGGAACAAAGATTCGCCGGGCTTCTCGGCAAAGAGGACGGGCTTATAACCGTCGGCGAGCCTTTCGGGCTTTGGGTTATAGAGAAAAAGGGCGAGATAGAGAAGCTCCTTAAAGAGGGCTTCCACGGCGTGGATATTATCATAACAGAGAATGTAACCTACTACAAGAGGCGCAAGGTAAGGGTGCTTAACGGGAGCCATACCAATATGGTATTCCCCGCGATCTGGTCGGGCGCCGATACGGTTTACGATGTTATGAATAACCCCAGACTCCGCGGCTTTGTCGAAAGCACATTGGAAAACGAAATCGTGCCATTCGTCGCCGAAGACCAAACCGAAACCAAAAAGTTCGCCCAAAGCGTAATAGAGAGGTTTGAAAACCCCTATATAAACCACAAACTGCTTTCTATATCCTTAAACAGCGTTTCCAAATGGAAGGCAAGGGTGCTGCCCTCGTTTATGGATTACTGCGAAAAGCACGGCAGGATTCCCGCCAACATGGCGGCGGGCCTTTCTTACCTCATTCACACTTACCGCTCGCTGTACGAAAAGGGAGGCGCGTATTACTTCAATGTAAACGGCAAGCCCCTCGAAATGAAGGACGATAAGGAATTTTTGACTTTCTTTATAAACGGAGGAACCCTGGCCGAATTTCTCTCTGCCAATATATGGGGCGTAAATCTTAACGAGATCGGCGGCCTTGCGGATACGCTCCGGCGCAATTTAGAACAGCTCGGCAAAGGTGTTTCGCTGCTATGAAAGAGTTAATCATAAACGAGAAAGACAATGTCGTTGTCGTGATGGAAGAGGGCGGCGTGCCGGTAGGGCATAAGGCGGCGCGAGTCCCCATCAAAAAAGGCGGCTACATAATAAAATACGGGCATATAATCGGCAGGGCAACCGAGGATATCGCCCGGGGCGAGTGGGTGCATACCCACAATATGCGCACCTGCCTGGACGAGGAAAGGGCCTTTGTTTACGAAAAGCAGGAAAGCTCTTTGCCCAAGGCCGAAGATGCTTATTTTTACGGCTATCCCAACGCCAACGGCTATGGGGTAAGAAAATATATTTATGTCATACCCACCGTGGGCTGCGTAAACGGCGTCGCTAAAACGATAGCCGAGATGGCAAACAGAGAAAACGGCGGCAGGGCGGATAATATCTTTGCCCTCACCCATCAGTTCGGTTGCAGCCAATTGGGAGAGGACGCCGAAAACATCAAAATACTGCTGTGCGACATAGCCCAAAACCCAAACGCCGCCTTTACTCTCTTTGTAGGGTTGGGCTGCGAAAACAACACCTTAAGCGGAATTAAAAAAGAGCTCGAGCCGTACGACAAAGGGCAGTTTGCCTATATGAGCTGCCAGGAAGTCGGCGACGAAATAGAATACGGCCTTAATATCGTAAGGGATTTTCTTGACAAAGCTGCGGAAATCAAACGCGGGAAGGTTTCGTTTTCCCGCCTTGCCGTGGGGCTTAAGTGCGGCGGAAGCGACGCCTTTTCCGGCATCACCGCCAACCCGCTGGTGGGCAAAGTGAGCGACAGGCTTGTAGCCCTGGGCGCGAGCGTAGTGCTTACCGAAATTCCCGAGATGTTCGGCGCCGAGCAGCCTGTGCTTAACAAGTGCTGCGACATAGGCACCTTCGGCAAACTTAACGGGCTTATAGAGGATTTCAAGGATTATTACCGCAAAAACAATATGCCCATATACGAAAACCCCAGCCCCGGCAACAAGGCTGGCGGGATTACCACGCTTGAGGAAAAATCTCTGGGCTGCGTGCTTAAGGGCGGCAGTTCCCCCGTTGTCGATGTATTAAAGTACGGCGATAGAATCTCTAAGCAAGGGCTTAGCGTTCTTGCCGCGCCCGGCAACGATCTTATAGCCTCTACCGCGCTTGCCGCCTGCGGTTGCTCGGTAATACTGTTCACCACGGGCAGGGGCACGCCCTTTTCGGCATGTGTGCCTACCCTCAAAATCGCATCCAACGGGCGGCTTGCCGAAGGCAAATCCAACTGGATAGACTTTTCGGCGGCGTCGATGGACGAAGATGGGCTGTTTGATCTTATCATCAGGACGGCAAACGGGGAATACATCTGCAAAAGCGAGAACTACGCCGAGATAGCGTTTGATAAACGAGGAGTGACACTATGAGTTATATGAAGAAAAACTTTCTGCTGCAAAACGAGTACGCCGAAAAGCTGTATTTCGGCTACGCCAAGGATATGCCCATTTTCGATTACCATTGCCACCTTTCCGAAAAGGAACTCTTAGCAGACGAGGTGTTTGAGAGCATCTACTCGGTATGGCTCAAGTACGACCACTACAAGTGGCGCCTTATGAGAAACTTCGGTATAGACGAAGAGTTCATCACGGGCGGAGCGAGCGACAAAGAAAAGTTTTTTGCCTATTGCAAAACGGTGGGCACGGCTTTCGGCAACCCCTTATACCATTGGTCGCAGGCCGAACTGGAGGAATACTTCGGCTGCACCGCCGAAATAAACGAGCAAAACGCCGAATATATCTGGAATTACTGCAACGATTACATCAAAAAGAACAACCTTAAGCCCTCCGACATTATAAGGAAGTCCGGGGTAAGGTATATATTCACCACCAACGAGGTGTTTGACGACCTTACGACCTTTGCCGCGCTCAAGGAAAAGTTTGAAGGCTTCACAGTGCTTCCCGCCTTCCGCGCAGACAAGATTATGAATATCGAGGCAGAGCGCTACCCCGAGTTTTTGGCAAAACTCGAGGCTTGCTCCCTCCCCATAGCAGGCCTTAACGATCTCGAAAGGGCGTTGGAAGCCCGCCTCGCCGACTTTATTAAAGCAGGCGCGGTAGCCGCCGATATAGCCTTAGAAAAAGCCCTTCCCGTGGGCGACAGAGCTGCGGCCGAAAAGGCTTTTGCCAAGAGGCTGAGCGGGCAGGAGCTCACCCTGGCCGAAACCGAGGCTTTCAAAGGCTACCTCACATACTTCCTTTGCAAAATGTACGCAAAGAACAATATCGTCACCGAAATTCACATCGGCGCGATGAGAAACAACAATGCCGTTATGCTCAATAAACTCGGCTTGGACAGCGGCTACGACAGCGTTTCGGATACCGACTCCACAACCCTTCTTTCCAGGCTGTTCGACAGGCTTATATCCGAAAATTCGCTGCCTAAAGTCATCCTGTTCAACTTGAACCCAAAGATGAACGCCGAGTTCTGCACCCTTATAGGCTGCTTCCAGCAAAGCTCGGCAAAGGGGGCTATGCAGTACGGCGCGGCGTGGTGGTTCCTTGACCACAAGCCTGGCATGGAAAAGCACCTCACCGACCTAGCCGCCCTCACTCATATCGGCTCGTTTATCGGTATGCTTACAGACAGCAGGTCTTTCCTTTCTTACCCCAGGCACCACTACTTCAGAAGGATACTTTGCAACTTCCTCGGCACGCTTATGGATAACGGCGAAATCACACAGGACATAGATTTCGTGGGCAAGGTTGTAAAGGATATCTGCTTCGATAACGCCGCAGAGTATTTTTTCAACAGGTAGGAATATATATCAAATCCCAAAAGGAGACCGGTAATGGAAAAAACATCCCCAAAACTCGGTAGGAAGAAATTGATTATGATTATTGTCGCGGCAGTACTCGTTCTCGCCATAGTAGGCGTTATGCTTTATCTGTTTGTGCCCGTAAAAATCGCCGTCGATATCGATTCTGTAAGGTATGTAGGCACCGATGTCGTCGTTCGCGACGCTGCGGACGGGCAGCATAAGGAGATATTCAAGTCGGACGGAAACGGCGGAATCTCCGACAAACCCTTCAAAATTCTTGCTTTTACGGACACCCACTTCGACACATACAAGAAAAAGGGCTCGTTTACCGTAAAGTATATGCTCGAAAACATTTACATGGAAAAGCCCGATTTGGTGGTCTTTGTGGGCGATGTCGTCACTTCGGCGACTAACCGCGCCAGGGCAAAGCAGCTTGCAGAGGCTATGGAAAAGCTGGGCGTATACTGGGCGGCGGTGCTAGGCAACCACGAGGGCGACAATATAAGAAGCATTTCCCGCAAAGAGTTTGTCGAACTATACGCTTCATACCCTCATTGCCTTATCTCGGCGGAGGAAAAGTTTACTTCCGGCGGCGAGAAGGTTTGGGGCAACGGTAACACACAAATTGATATACTTGCGGCGGACGGCTCGATAGCCCAGACGCTGTTCTTTATCGATTCGGGCAACGAGATAAGCGACGAGGACGCCAAGGCCTTCGGAGTGGAAAAGGGCAGCTACGATTATGTAAAGCCCTCGCAAATCAAATGGTACAGCGAGAGGGTGGCTACGCTTCCCGAAGGCACCAGATCGACTATGTTCCTGCATATACCCTTCCCCGAATACGCCGACGCCCTTAACGATGTGCCCAGGAAAGTCGACGGCACCTTCGATTACGGCGCAGTAAGCGAAAACGGCACAAAGGCGCTGTTTGGCGGCGCCCTTGAAGGCGTTGCCTCTCCCAAATATAACAGCGGGCTGTTTGACGCCATCTTAGAGGGCGGCAGCACCAAAACCGTTGTCTGCGGGCACGACCATATAAACGATTTCCGCATAGTCTACAAGGGCGTGACCCTTTGCTACAACCGCGCTTCGGGCTACAGCAGCTACAACGCATATTCCAAGAACAAGGCCCGCGAGCTGGGGCAGGGCGCGACCGTATACACCGTAAACGCCGACGGCTCGATAGAGTTTACCGACATCCTCAACAGAGAAAGGTTCGATGTTTCGGAAGCGTATAAGCTGTACAAATAAGCAAGAATAAATATAGAAAGGTAACTCAAATGGATAAAGGCCCGCAAAAGACGATCAAGGTGATGTCATATAACATCAGGAGGGACAGGCCAGTCTGGCACGAGATACGGGATAAAAACTCGTGGTATAAAAGGCGCAAAGGGCTTACGGCTCAAATCTTAAGGTATTCGCCCGATTTGCTGGGCGTGCAGGAAGCCAACCCATCGCAGGCCGCCTACCTTTCCAAAAATCTGCACGGATACAAAATGATTAAGCTCGGCAGGGACGGCAAAGACAGGGGCGAAGCCTGCGCCATCTTTTATAAGCCCGAGAGGTTCGAGCTAATCTCGAACGAAACCTTCTGGCTTTCGCAAACGCCCGATGTCCCCTCCAATTATCCCGGCACGATATGCAAAAGGATATGCACATATATCGTGGCTAAGGATAAGCTTACCTCAAAAACATTCTGCTACCTTAACACCCATCTCGACAACAGGGTGGCGGGCGCCCGCATGTTCGGCGCCGAAAAGATTTGCCAAAAGATAGCCTCTTTCGATTGCCCCATAATACTTTCGGGCGATTTTAACGATACCGAGCAAAGCAAGGCATACAACACCGTCGCGGCTATATTAAACGACAGCGCTAAAGTCGCCGCGGACTCCAAAGAGCACGGCTCCTTCCACGATTTCACGGGCAAGGCGCGGCAATACCCCATAGATTTCATCTTTGTGTCCAAGAATATTTCGGTTAACCGCTACGGCGTGATAGTCGAAAGGGGAGAGAAGGCCTGGCACTCCGACCACTACCCCGTTTTCGCCGAAATCGAAATGTAGCTTCTTCGGCGCGTTTTAATAATTAAAGGAGAAATGGACTGATGGCAACCGTTACAGATGGCAGAAATGGACTGATGGCAACCGTTACAGATGGCAGGGTTATGCCCGATATATACGGATACGGGCAGCTTTTTGCCTTTTCGGGTTTGGACGGGCAGACATCTTTTCGCGACGACTTTGTCGGCACGCTCACCGCAAAGCCCATAGGAATAAGGTTCGAGCTGAGTAAGCCCGTAACCCTCTTTTTCGATACTCAAATAAAAAAGTGCAATGCCGTTACGAGCAGCCTCATCGATATAGAAACCGAAACGGGGCGACTGAGTGTGGTTTTCTCGTCCCGCCATACAGTTACGGGGCTTTCCCCGGTAGAGCCAAAACTCATAACCGGGTATAAGACCGCAACAAAAGGTAACGAAACCGTTTGCTATTGCGGGCTGGCAAAACTTGTGCTGCGCTGTACAAAGACAGACGACGGCTACGCCTTTATATTGGCATACGGCAGAACGCTTAAGGCGGCGTATAACGGAATTTTGTCTGTGTCCGAATATAGCCTTAGCGGCCTTATCGCGGGGCATTCGGAATTTTACAATAAGCACGGCATCGGAAGCGATGTTTACGCCAGGCTTTACCTTAAGTGCCTTTCGGTGCTTAAGGCCAACATCTATTCCCCCGAGGGCAGAATACCTTGCCGCTTTACCACTCCCGACAGGGTGCCGCATAAAAAAATGTGGCTTTGGGACAGCGCCTTTCACGCCCTTGCCATCAAGGAGTTTGACAGCGCTCTCGCCGAGGAAGCCGTAGAGGCGGTGCTGTACCGCCGTAAAAGAAGCGGTATGATACCTCACATGATGTCGCCTTACAAGAGAAGCCGCATAACCCAGCCGCCTATATTGGCGTATGCCGTGTGGGAGATATACCGGAAGACGGGCAACAGGGCTTTTCTCGAAAGGAACGCGGCAAAACTTGCAGGCTACCTGCTGTGGGACCTTAAATACCGCGACAGCAACGGCAACGGCCTGCCGGAATGGAAGACCGAACGCAAGAAAAACTGCCGCTGCGGCGAGAGCGGTATGGACAACTCCCCCAGGTTCGACAACCGCGACACGATGGACGCCATAGATTTTTCCTGCTTTTTCGCAAGCGACTGCGAGGCTCTTTCAAAGATATTTGCCGAACTCGGGGATAGGGAAAACGCCTTGCTTTGGCAAAAGAAAGCAGAGCAAACGGCGCAAAAGATAAACGAGCTTCTGTGGGACGAGGGCGACGATATCTATTATGACCTTCACCTCAACGGAAAGCATGGCAAGATAGCCACCTGCGCTTCGTTTCTCCCTCTTTTCTGCGGAATTGCCGACGATAACCGGGCCAAAAAGCTGGTAGAGAATCTTACCGACCCCGCCAAATTCGCCTCTCCGGTTCCCATACCCTCGCTTTCGATGGCGGACAGCAATTTTTCCTCGGATTTGTGGCGGGGCGGCGTATGGATAAATTACAATTATATGATAATCCACGGGCTCAAACGCTACGGCTACAACGAGTTAGCCGAGGAGATAAGGGCAAAGACATTATCCACGGTTAACAAGTGGTACGAAGAGGGCGGATGCCTGTACGAATTCTACGACCCCTTTGATAAAGAAAGGCCGGATAAGCTAATACGAAAAGGCGTAAAGCAGCCCGAGCCCGACTGGAGAAAGCACATGCACGCCATATGCGATTTCGGCTGGACGGCGGCCCTCACATTGTTGCTGATATTAAATAAATAACCAAAACAAAAAAGGCAGCCTTTGCGGGCTGCCTTTTGGTTTGAGTTGTTGTTTAGGACTTAAACGCTTCGAACACACTTTTAATCTTGTCTATTCCGCCTAAAGCGAGCAGAATGGCAAGCACAATCCCTATAAGTATAATGATGCAGAAGTAAGAGCGGGCGAAGCTCCTGCGGACGATGTTAGAGTCGCTTACGGCGAATACGATAAGGCATATAAACCCTATAAGCGGTATGCTGAATAATAGGTTATACCCGAAATATTCCCACGCCGACAACGGGCGGTATTTGCGCGGAAGGCGCGAAATTTCTTGTTTCTCATGACTTTTCATACTTCCTCTCCTTATAATTTTGTATATATTATATCAGATACCGTTTACAGGCGCAATATGCCTGCGGATTTATATATTAACATTTCAAAAATTCCTGTGATATAATATATTTAAGCAAAAACTTGCTTATTCCCGGGGGAGGAAGGATGCAATTTAGTTTTGTCGGAATAGTTTTCTTATCCGCCGATAATATATATCATACGGCATTTTAAGGGAAAGAGAATGAAGTTAAACCTTAAAAACACCGTTTACGCGTCGCTCGCTTTCGGCTGGATAACGATTTTCTGGTTCGGGTACGACAACCTTATCCAGACAATCAATATCGCGACTTTCGGCCTGAGGACGCCTATATCGGGGTTGATTCTGGCAATAGATAACATACTCGGGTTGTTCGTGCTGCCCTGTTTCGGGTGGCTTTCGGACAGGACAAAAGGCCGCTTCGGCAAGCGCACGCCCTACATAGTGGCGGGCACCGCGCTTTCGATGACGGGCTTGTTTTTTGTGGGGCTGTTCAGCTACAGGCAAAGCTTTGTAGGCTATGTTATCGCCCTCGTGGTGACGCTTTTCGGAATGGCTGCGTACCGCTCGCCAGCGCTCTCCCTCGTGCCCGACATCACGCCCGAGCCGCTTAGGAGCAAGGCAAACGCCGTTTCCAACTTGGTAAGCGCCGTCTTTAACCTTGTAGCGGTCGCCCTTGTCACGCCCTTTCTGATCGCCAGGTTTATAGATAAAAACAATTATTTCCCCATAATAGGGGGCATAATAATAGCCACTTACGCCACGATGGCGTTTTTTCTTTGGAAGGTAAAAGAAAACAAGCTGCTGGAAGGCCTCGAAGCCCAGCTGAAAACCTGCGCTCAGGAGAAAGCAAGCCCCGAATGCGAGCAAAAGCCCCGCCTTCGCGAGAGGGTCAGCAATAAGACACGCATACGCAACAAGGCTTTTCTTCTTGCCACCATTTTCTTTTTCTATATGGCTTACAACGCCCTTGTTTCCAACTTCACAAACTACGCCCACTATGTCTTAAGGCTGGAAATCCGCTCGCTTCCCCTCATCGTTATTCTGGGCGGCGCGATAGCGGGCTTTGCCCTTACCCCCGTCATCACAAGGCTCATTGGGCGCAAAAAAACCATTCTCACGGGCTTCGCCGTAATGTTTACGGCGTTTTTGCTGGCGAGTTTATTAATTATGCCGTTTATGGGCTGGATTCCTGAGCTGATTTCGCTTATAATAATGAACGTTTGTTTCGCTGTCGCGGGCGTGGGCTACGCCTTCGTGATGGTAAACATATATCCTATGTTTCTGGAGTTAAGCCGAACGACCAAAGTTGGCGAGGGGACGGGCGTATACTCCATGGCGATGACCGCCGCTATGGTGATAACCCCCGTGCTCTCGGGAATGCTTATAGAGCAGCTCGGGATGCTCACGGGAAGCACCTACTCGACGACGATAGGAAACACCGTGATAACAAACTACGGCGATTACAGGGCGCTTATACCATACAGCCTTTTTAATGTCGCCCTCGGCGCTTTCGCGATGATTTTCGTAAAAACCAAGCCTTCGGAGAAAGGTAAAAAAATATAACGGAGCAATTTATGGAAAACGACAAAAGACAAGAAAATGTCAACCTGGTGGACCCCCGCGACAAAATCCCGCTTTCCGAAAAGATTATATACGGGGCGGCCGATTTGTTCGGCGGCGGGCAGGCAACAATGCTTTCTCTCCTTTTGCTTATATTCTTCACCGACATTATAGGCATAAGCGCCGCCTACGCCGGCACGGTTATCCTGGTGTCCAAGCTTTGGGACGCCGTGTCCGACCCCATGTGCGGCATTATCTCGGATAACCTTAGGACAAAGATGGGCCGCCGCAAACCCTTTATGATAGTGGGCGGCATCCTTATAATCCCCGCTTTGGCGTTTTTATTCGCTCCGATACAGAACTTAGGCAGCCAAGCGGCCAAAGTCGCCTTCGCCGCCGCGGCTTATGTTGTGTACTGCACGGTATCCACGATATCCCAGGTGCCGTATATGTCCATGAGTTCGGATATCTCCTGCGACTACCGCGAAAGAAATATCGCCAATCTGATAAAGCTGGGCTTCGATATGCTTGCAGCCGTAATCTGCTACCTTGCCCCCAGCATGCTGTTCGAGGCGCTCAAGGAAGGCAGGATATCCCAAACCGCCTTCTATCTCATAATAGTGTTCGGCTTCGGGCTGATGTTCGGCGCGCCTCTCGTAATAGCGGGATTTGTCGTTAAAGAGCGCGCCCCTTACCCCGCCGAAAAGTCCCGTTTCGACATTAAGGGCTGGATAAACTCTTTTAAGGTTAAATCCTTCAAATACCATATTCTTATGTATATCGGCTCATTTCTGAGCATGGACTTAATCTCCAACCTCGCCCTGTACTATGTCGCAAATGTCCTGAGGGGCGTACAGCTTTTTGGAAGAGAGATAGGCACGGTATTTATTATCGCGCCCATGATGGTGCTCGCGGGCCTTGCGATACCCGTATATTTCATACTGATGCAGAAAAAGACCAAGCAATTCTCCTACCGCGCCGGCATACCCCTTTATATCGCGGGCGTAATACTTCTTGCCGTCTATCAGACAAACTGGCCGGCATGGATAGTACTTGCCGCCGCCGCCATGATGGGCATAGGATTCGGCGGCGCGCAGATGATGCCCTGGATAGTCTTCCCCGACACCATAGAAGTCGCCGAACTAAAACTTGGCTACCGCCCGACGGGCAACTTCAGCGGCATTATGACATTCTCCAGGAAGATTTCAACCGCCCTCGCCATCCAGATTGTCGGCTTAGGGCTTACCTGGGCGGGCTATCAGCCGGGTACGGCGGGCGAGATAATCGTCCAGCCCCATTCCGTCCTTATCGCCATAAGGATAATGCTAGGCGTGTCCGTAACGCTCTTCCTGCTTATGGGCTTCTACGCCTCGGTAAGGTATAAGGTTACAAACAAAAAGCTGGATAGGATACGCTGCCTCACCGACGCCGCGAGAGAGGGAAGGGAGCTGACCGAAGAGGAGGCCAAAGAAAAAGAGGCGCTAATAAAAGAGCTTGCCTGATAAGAAATAAAAACGGCATATAAAAAGGGGCGCAATATTGCGCCCCTTTGTCTTTCCCGATTATCTTTTACATCGCCAGAGTGAAAATCCAGGCCGCGATAAGGATTTGCGCGGCGTAGTAGAGGCCGTGGTTTACGACTACAAGCAGCTTATCCTCTTTCTTGCCCTCGACAAAGTACATTGTGGAAAGCACGAGGTCGGAGAGAAGGAAGAGAATCATGGCCACGCACAGCATGACAAATTTGGCGTCGAGTATGGAAAGCCACAGCGAAAGCACGGTAAAGAAAATAAGGAAGGCGGCATAGAAAGCCGAAAAGGCGAAGTGCTTGCCGAAGTTGGCCTTCATAATCTTTAACGAAACGATCATAACTACGGGAGCCGCCGCGAGCGCGATAGCCGCCGAAGCAACCGAGGGAAGCCAAAGGTTGGGGATGGTAGGCGCCGCGATGAGGTAGGTTGCCGCTATCACAAAGGAGTGGTCGGCGGTGAAAGCGGACATACCCGAGGTAAGGTACAGGTCCTCAAACTCCGAGTGCGCGCGCTTAAGGTCAAGCACGATGTCGCCAACCATGCCGAAGGCAAGGCCCGCTACGATAAGGGCCGTGGCGTCGGGCATTTTGTTGCCGCCAAGGTATACGCCGATGCCTGCCATCGCGACAAACACCATCGAGGCAAGAGTCTTTGTAAGAAGCCCGTAGATGGGGGCCTTCGTTACCCTGATAACGATGAAGAATGCCGCGAACAGGGCGCTGATAACGGATAAAATGATTACCGCTGTTGTCATATATGTTAATTCCTCCAAAAAATTGATTGATACTTCCGTTATTGATTTTCTACTTCGGCAAGGAATTCCTTTACCGTCTGCTTGTATTCGTCGGGGTACTTAACTATCGAGCGCGCGTGCAGGGCCTCCTCAAACAGCTTCAGCCTTGCTTTGGGGTTTGCCTCGGAGAAGGCGTAGGCGTTGCTTACATCTACGACGGTATCCGCCTTGCTGTGCATGATAAGCACGGGGATTTGCAGCTTTTTCATCGCTGACAGGGCGTCTATTTCTTTGAACCTCATTCTTGCCAGAATGTAGGCGTTTACGGCAAAGCCAAGCTTAAGGAAGTTATACAGCCTCTCGCTTTTCATATAGGGCGAGGCAAGCCTCTTCATATCGGCGTAGCCGCAGTATTCTATAAGGAAGCGTATGCGGCTGTCCATAGCGGCAACCATAGTAGCGGTCGCGCCTCCCATAGATTCGCCGAATATCCCGAATTTGGCGCCGGGGAACTCTTTTTGCAGGATATCTATCCAGTCTATAACATCGTACTTCTCGTAATGCCCGAAGGTAATGCTGTCGCCCCCGCTTTGCCCGCTCCTGCGGTGGTCGGGAATGAAAACATTGTAGCCGAGGCTACGGAAAAGCTCCAGATACTTAAGCTGCCCGATGCTAGAGTTGTTATGCCCGTGGATAAGCAGTATAAACTTGTCGGTAGGGGTTTCGTTCATGTAAAGGCGGGCGAAAAGCCCGTAGCCGAAGCGGGACTGCCTGCTCATTGCGCGGTAGGGGATATCCAGCCATTCCTTTTGGAACTTTTTCTCGCGGGTTTCGTAGTCGATAAGAAACTCGTCGGAGCGCTTATCGGGCTTCATAAGTTTTCTTATAACCGCGCCCGTGATCCCGAAGTAAATAAGCAGCTGGACGGCTATAAAGCATCCTGCGATAATAAGGCCTATTTCCAAGCGTGTCATTTTATCTCCTTTTGCGGCTGCGCCGAAAATAGCTTTATATTATTATAGGATATATTTTCCTCCGTGTCAATAAGATAGTTCAATAATATAAGAAAGATTGTATTATTTAGAATCATAATTATATTTAGCGCGGCTTCGCCCGGCCGGCGGAAAAGATAAGGTTTTTATAAAAAACCTGCCGTAATCGCTTGTAAAATTTCCAAAAAGGGATATAATTTGTAAGTCGGATTAAATTTCGCGCCCCATTCGGCAAAAAAATCAAAAAAATCCGAAAAATATAAGAAAATTATTTGACAGAAAAGTTCTATTTTGCTATGATGTTAAAGCTGTCGCCTGTCGCTACGGCTATTGGCGGCCGCAATCGAAGGAATATTGCAGTCATATGATTGTCAATTCCGGAGGTAAGCGAATGGTGATCCGTTCCGTCTGACTCGAATATAAGCGGCTAAAACCGCCTTTTATTTAGGAACGGGATGACACACACGGATAAGTGTACGGGAGTCAGGAACAATACTAGGAGGATTCACAAAAATATGGCAGGTCAAAAAATCAGAATCAAATTGAAAGCCTATGACCACAACTTGATCGATGCCTCTTGCGAGAAAATCGTCGAAGCCACGAAAGTAACCGGCGCCAGCATATCTGGCCCGATTCCGCTGCCTACGGAAAAAGAAATCATCACCATCCTGCGCTCTCCTCATAAGTATAAGGATAGCCGCGAGCAATTCGAGCTGCGCACCCACAAGCGCCTCATAGACATCTACAATTGCTCTTCGCGCACGGTAGAGTCGCTTATGAAGCTGGACTTGCCCGCCGGTGTTGATATTCAAATCAAGCTGTAAGAGGAGGCCAAATCATGGAAAAAGCTATTATCGGTAGAAAATTGGGAATGAGCCAGATTTTCGCCCAGGACGGCACATTTATTCCCGTGACCGTTATCGAGGCGGGGCCTTGTTCCGTTGTTCAGGTTAAGACAGAGCTAAAAGACGGCTACAACGCCATTAAGGTCGGCTTCGAGGATGTAAAGGAAGTTAGGCTCAATAAGCCCCTTATCGGCCAATACAAGCAGGCCGGCGTTGCCCCCAAGAAGGTTCAAAGAGAATTCCGCCTTGCCGACTGCTCCAAGTACGCCGTAGGGCAGGAAATCAAGTGCGATATATTCGCGGTTGGCGATCATGTCGATGTAACGGGCACGACCAGAGGCCGCGGCTTCACCGGCACCGTACAAAGATGGAACACCCACAAGGGCCCCATGGCTCACGGTTCGGGCGCCCACAGGATAGTCGGTTCGATGTCCGCCAACACCGACCCCTCCAGAGTATTCAAGAACAAGAAGATGCCCGGCCAATATGGTCACGAGCGTGTAACGATCCAGAATCTCGAGGTCGTCAAGGTAGACGCCGCGCGCAACATCATAATGATAGCCGGCGGCATCCCCGGCCCCAAGAACAGCCTTGTTGTTATTGCCAACACCTGCAAGAAGGTAAAGGCATCCAAGTGGTTCAAAGCTCCCGCGACCGCCAAAGCCGCAGCCAAAAAGTAAGGAGTGTGGATAGATCATGGAAATAAAAGTATTCGATACCAATGCTAAAGAAGTAGGCGTTATGGAAGTACCGGATTCCGTTTTCGGAGTCGAGTATAACGAACCCCTCATTCATCAGGTCGTGGTGGCGCTGCTTGCCAACAAAAGGCAAGGCACCAAGTCCGCTCTCACCCGCAGAGAAGTAAGCGGCGGCGGCATCAAGCCCTGGAGACAAAAGGGCACCGGCCGCGCCCGTCAGGGCAGCATCCGCGCTCCGCAATGGACGCACGGCGGCGTCGTATTCGCTCCCAAGCCCCGCGACTTCCGCAAGAAGATCAACAAGAGAATGAAGGATGCCGCTATGCGCAGCGTCCTCAGCCAGAAGCTTCGCGAAGGCAACTTCATCGTTATAGACAAGTTCGAAATCGAAGCTCCCAAGACCAAGCTTGTAGCGGCCATACTCAAAAATCTTTCGGTAGACAAGTCGGCTCTTCTGCTCCTTAAGGGCAACCACCCCGACATCGTCAGGGCCGCCCGCAACATAGAAAATCTTACGACGGCCGATGTCGCGCTCACCAATGTGTACGAACTCGTGCGCGCCGACAAATGCATCATCACCAAAGAAGCCGTCGAGGCAATAGCGGAGGTATACGCACAATGAACTTTTACGATATCATCATAAAACCCGTGCTTTCCGAAAAAAGCTACGACGGCATACCCGATAAGAGATATGTCTTTCATGTTCAGAAGAACGCCACAAAGACGCAGATAAAGCAGGCGGTCGAAACCGTTTTCGGCGTAAAGGTCGACAAGGTAAACACCGTAAGGATCCAAGGCAAAATGAAGAGGATGGGCAGGAACGAAGGCAGAAGGCCTTCCATCAAGAAAGCCTATGTCTATCTTGCCAAGGACAGCAAGGCCATCGAATTTTTCGAAAGTCTATCGTAATCTCAGGAGGATCGCATAATGGCTGTCATCAGATATAAACCAACCTCTCCCGCGCGCCGCAATATGACCGTCCTCGCCTACAAAGAGCTTAAGGCCGGCACGCAGAAGCCCGTAAGGAGCCTTCTCGTAAGCAAGTCCAAGACGGGCGGCCGCAACTCGACGGGGCGCATCACCGTAAGGCACATCGGCGGAGGCAACAGGGTAAAATACAGAGTAATCGATTTCAAGCGCAATAAAGACGGTATCCCCGCCAAGGTCGCGGGCATCCAGTATGACCCCAACCGCAGCGCTAACATAGCTCTTCTTCACTACGCCGACGGCGCCAAAGCCTACATTCTCTGCCCCGTAGGGCTAAATGTCGGCGACACCGTCATAAGCGGCCAGGGCGCCGACATCAAGGCCGGCAACGCCCTCCTGCTTCAGGACATCCCCGTAGGTACCACCGTACACAACATCGAGCTCCAGCCCAACAAGGGCGGGCAGATCGCCAGGGCAGCGGGCACCTTCGCCCAGCTTATGGCCAAAGAGAACGGCATGGCTACTCTCAGGATGCCCTCGGGCGAAATGAGGTATGTTTCCCTTCTTTGCAAAGCCACAATCGGGCAGGTCGGCAACCTCGACCACGAAAATGTGAGCATCGGTAAAGCCGGCCGCGCCCGCCATATGGGTATCAAGCCCACCGTACGCGGCTCTGTTATGAACCCCGTAGACCACCCGCACGGCGGTGGCGAAGGCCGCTCGCCCATCGGTAGGCCCGGCCCCGTCACACCTTGGGGCAAGCCCGCTCTCGGTTACAAGACTCGCAAGAAGAAGAATGTTACCGACAAATTCATTATCAAACGCATAAACTAGGAGGCTATAGATGAGCAGATCAGTAAAAAAAGGCCCGTATGTAGCGGAAAGCCTTATGAAGAAAGTCGTTGCCATGAACGAATCCGGCGATAAGAAGCCAATCAAAACCTGGTCGAGAGCTTCCACTATCTTCCCAGAATTCGTCGGTCATACCTTCGCCGTTCATGACGGCAGAAAGCATGTGCCCGTATACATCACCGAAGATATGATAGGCCACAAGCTTGGCGAGTTCGCGCCCACCAGAACCTTCCACGGCCACGCGGGCTCCAAGACCACGGGCAAGAAGTAATCAGGAGGCAGACAATGGCTACCAGAATAAGAGAAAAAACCAAGCAAAGACAAGAGAACAAGGATAAGCGTCCGTACGCCGTCGCAAAGCACATAAGGATTTCTCCTTATAAGGTAAGGGCGGTGCTCGATGTCATCCGCGGCAAGGGTTACAACGAGGCGGTCGCTATGCTTAAGAGCATCAATAAGTCCTCCAGCCTCCCCGTGCTCAAGGTACTCAATTCGGCTGCTGCCAACGCCGAGAACAACCTGGGGATGAACAAGGACGAGCTCTATGTGGCCGAGTGCTTCGCCGATCAGGGCACCACAATCAAGAGGTATATGCCTCGCGCCCGCGGCAGGATTGGTGCGATCCTCAAGAGGACATCCCACATCACCGTTATTCTAGACGACGCAGCCAATAAATAGGAGGACAGATATAATGGGTCAAAAAGTAAACCCTCATGGTTTGAGAGTAGGCATCATCGAAGGTTGGAATACCAAGTGGTACGCCGGCAAAAGGGACTTCGGCAAAAACCTCCTCGAGGATTATAAGATCCGCGACTACATCAAGACCAATTATTACGACGCGGCCATCTCCAAGATAATGATCAGCAGGGCGGCCGACACGATAACGATAGATGTATACTGCGCCCGTCCCGGCGTCGCCATAGGCAAGCTCAGCAAGCCCGCCAAAGGCGAAGGCAAGATAGAGGCGACCCACGCTTCCGTTCCCGGCGCTGCCGGCGACGACAAGAAGAGGGGCATCGACGCCATCAACAAAGAAATCGCCAAGATAATAGGCGCCGGCAGGTCCTTCAATGTTAACATCCACGAGATAAAGAACCCCGACCTCGACGCCACTTTGGTTGCCGAATCTATCGCAGCGGCTCTCGAAAAGAGAACCCCCTTCCGCAGGGCGATGAAGTTCGCCATGGGACGCGCGATGAGAGCGGGCGCCAAGGGTATCAAGACGATGGTAAGCGGCAGGCTCGACGGCGCCGAAATAGCCCGCAGCGAGAGCTACCACGAAGGTTCGATCCCTCTGCAGACACTCAGGGCAGAGATAGACTACGGTTTCGCTACCGCCCATACCACATACGGCACCATAGGCGTAAAGGTATGGATCTACAAGGGCGAAGTGTTCAACAGAGTTAAAGGAGGTAACAACTGATGTTAATGCCTAAAAGAGTAAAGAGGAGAAAGCAGCAGCGCGGCAGAATGACCGGACGCGCCACCAGCGGCAATAAGATTGCCTACGGCGAATTCGGGCTCGTTGCGACCACTCCGGCATGGGTTACCAGCAATCAGATAGAAGCCGCCCGCGTAGCGATGACAAGATACACAAAGCGCGGCGGGCAGGTATGGGTAAACATATTCCCCCACAAACCCATCACGAAGAAGCCGGCCGAAACCCGCATGGGTAGCGGTAAGGGCTCTCCCGAGTATTGGGTAGCGGTAGTAAAACCCGACAGAGTATTGTTTGAAATGGCGGGCGTTTCCGAGGAAACGGCAAGAGAAGCGCTCAGGCTTGCCGCCACGAAGCTTCCCGTAAAGTGCAAATTTGTTAAGAAAGAAACTTCGGTTGCCCCCGCGACGACCGGAGAAGGTGGTGAGTGCTAATGAAAGCGAAGACATTTTTTGAAATGAGCGATAAGGAACTTATCAACAAGATTGCCGAGCTCAAGGAAGAGCTGTTCAATCTCAGGTTCAAGCACGCGATCAATCAGCTCCCCAACCCCATGGTGATCTCTCAGTGCAAGAAGGACATCGCCCGCGCGAAGACAGTCCTTAATCAGAGGGCCACAGCGGCCAAAAAAGCCAGCAAATAGGAGGACGGACGATGGATAGGAATCTCAGAAAAACCAGAGTGGGCGTTGTCGTGAGCGACAAAATGGATAAGACCATCGTGGTCGCCATCGAGGAAAAAAAGAAGCATCCTTTATACAAAAAGTATATAAAGACAACCAAAAAGATAAAAGCGCACGATGAGCTCAACGAATGCGCCATTGGCGACAAAGTCGAAGTTATGGAAACCAGAAAGCTTTCCAAAGACAAGCACTGGCGTCTTGTAAGCATCATCGAGAAGGCGAAGTAGGAGGATAGCGCAATGATACAACCTCAAACAAGATTGAAAGTCGCGGATAACACCGGCGCGAAAGAAATAATGTGCATAAGGGTTCTTGGCGGCTCGTTCGTAAGATATGGCACCATAGGCGACATCATCGTCGCGTCCGTAAAGACCGCCACCCCCGGCGGCATGGTAAAAAAGGGCGATGTCGTAAAGGCCGTTATAGTACGCACCCACCAGCCCATCACCCGCAAAGACGGCTCTTACATCAAGTTCGACGACAACGCGGCCGTTATTATAGACAACGAGAAGCAGCCCAAAGGCTCCCGTATCTTTGGGCCAATAGCGAGGGAACTCAGAGAAAAGAACTATATGAAAATCATTTCTCTTGCTCCCGAGGTTCTGTAGGAGGCAACAATGGCAAAGCTTAGCATCAAAAAAGACGATTATGTAATGATTATCGCCGGCAAAGACAAAGGTAAGTCCGCCAAGATAATCGGTATCGACGCCAAAAACGGCAGAGCGCTCATCGAAGGCAAAGACCTGACGGTGATCAAAAAGGCCGTTAAGGCCCGCAAGGCTTCCGATAAGGGCGGCATCATCGAGCAGCCCGCTACGATAGCCATCAGCAATGTAATGCCCATTTGCTCTTCCTGCAACAAGCCCACGAGAGTAGGCCGCGGCACCGAGAACGGCGAAAGGGTTCGCATCTGCAAGAAGTGCGGCGCCGTGCTCGTAACCAAGAAAGCATTCGGCCGTAAGGGCAAGGCCGCCAAGGCCGAGGAAGCCGCCCCCGCCGAAACCAAGGCGAAGGCAGCCGTCCGCAAGAGAGTAAAGGCCGCCGCCGAAGCCGAAAATACCGCGGCTACCCAAGAATAAGGAGGCAGACCCAAAATGGCAAAGAAGATAGAAGAAGCGGCGGTTCAGGCAGCCCCCGCCCAAAAAGAAACAGTAAGGCTAAAGGTCAAATATCAGCAGGAAGTGGCCCCCGCCCTCATGAAGGCTTACAACTATAAGTCGGTCATGGAAGTGCCCAAGCTCGAAAAGATAGTCCTCAATATGCGCCTCGGCGATGTTAAGGACAACTCCAAGAGCCTCCAGTCCGCCGTACAAGAGCTCGAGCTCATTGCCGGCCAGAAGGCGCTTGTAACCCGCGCCAAGAAGTCGGTTGCCAACTTCAAGCTCAGGGCCAAACAAGAGGTAGGCGCCAAAGTCACCCTCCGCGGCGACAGAATGTGGTACTTCTTCGACAAGCTTGTCTCGGTAGCCCTTCCCCGCGTTCGCGACTTCAGAGGTATCTCCGCCAAGTCCTTCGACGGCAGAGGCAACTATGCCCTCGGCATTAAGGAGCAGCTGATATTCCCCGAAATCGCTTACGACCAAGTAGAAAAAGTAAGAGGCTTCGATATCAGTTTCGTAACGACGGCTAAGACCGACGAGGAGGCCAGAGAGCTTCTGCGCTTGCTCGGTATGCCTTTCGCGACAAAGTAGGAGGTTAAACGATGGCAAAGAAAGCTTTAATCAATAAGCAGAAAAGAAAGCAGAAGTTCTCCACAAGGGAATACACCCGCTGCACGATATGCGGAAGGCCGCACGCGGTTCTGCGCAAGTACGGAATTTGCAGAATATGTTTCAGAAACCTGGCGTACAAGGGCGAAATACCCGGTGTTCGCAAGGCCAGCTGGTAGGAGGTTAATATGACATTCACAGATCCAATCGCAGATATGCTTACCCGTATCCGCAACGGGCTGACGGCCAAACTCGAATCGGTTGATGTACCGGCATCCAAGCTTAAGATAGCCATAGCCGACATTCTCGCCGAAGAGGGTTATATAAAATCCGCTACTGTTGTAAAGAACGAAAACAAGGCTCAGGACACCATCCACATAGAGCTCAAGTATGTCAACAAAGAGAAGGCTATAAGGGGCCTTAAGAGAATATCTAAGCCCGGCCTTCGCGTGTACGCAAAGAGCGACGCCCTCCCCAAGGTTCTCGACGGGCTGGGAATAGCCATCATCTCCACATCCAAAGGCGTTATGACCGATAAGAAGGCCAGAAGCTTGGGCGTGGGCGGCGAAGTGCTGGCGTTCATTTGGTAGGAGGCAAACGATGTCACGTATAGGAAGAACCCCCATAGTGATACCCGCAGGAGTCACGGTAAATATCAAAGACAATCTCGTAGAGGTTAAGGGCCCCCAGGGCGCTCTCTCGAGGACGATAGCCAACCCCGATGTTAAGGCGCAGGTTATAGACGGCAAGGTTGTTGTAACCCGCGACAACGAGCAGAAAGAAACCAAGGCAGCCCACGGCCTCTACCGTATGCTTATAGCCAACATGGTCGAAGGCGTTTCCAAGGGCTTCGCCAAGTCTCTTGTTATAAACGGCGTAGGCTACAAGGCCGCCGTGCAGGGCGACAAGCTCGTTCTTTCGGTAGGCTACAGCCACAATGTCGAGCTTGAGGCCCCCCAAGGCATCAAGGTCGAAACGGCGTCCCCCACCGAGATAGTCGTAAAAGGCATCGATAAAGAAGCGGTCGGCCAGTTCGCCGCTACCATAAAGGCGATACGCAAGCCCGAGCCCTACCACGGATACGGCATCCGCTACAAGGATGAAACCATTATCCGCAAGGAAGGCAAGGCCGCCGGTAAGAAATAAAGGAGGGGCTAAAGCATGATTAGTAAGCCAGATAAAAACGCTATAAGAGTAAAAAGGCACGAGCGCATGAGATTCAAGCTTTCGGGCACGCCCGAGAGGCCCCGTCTTAATGTGTACAGGTCGCTCAACCATATCTACACCCAGATTATAGACGATGTAAACGGCGTAACCATAGTCGCGGCCAGCACCGTCGAGAAGGAAATCGCCGCCAAGGTCGAGGGCAAGACCAAGACCGAGGCCGCAAAGATTGTCGGAAAGGCGGTAGCCGAAAGAGCGCTCGAGAAGGGTATCAAATCCGTGGTATTCGACCGCGGCGGGTACATCTATACGGGCCGCGTCCAGGCGATAGCCGACGGCGCCCGCGAAGCCGGACTAGAGTTTTAGGAGATTGTGATCATGGCAAGGAATGACAGAGAAAAGTTTTCGAGAGAACAAAAGGACGACCTCATCAAAAAGACGGTGTCCGTAAACCGCGTCGCCAAGACCGTTAAAGGCGGCAGGAACATGCGCTTCTCGGCTCTCGTAGTCGTGGGCGACGGCAAGGGCAGGGTAGGCGCCGGCATGGGCAAGGCCGCCGAAGTTCCCGAAGCCATCGAGAAGGCTACCAAGGCTGCCACCAAGGCGATGTTCACGGTAGCCACCAACGGCACAACCATCCCCCATCCCACACTCGGCGTGTTCGGCAGAGGCAAAGTTGTTATGCTTCCCGCCCAACCCGGTACCGGCGTTATCGCAGGCGGCTCCGTCCGCGCGGTGCTCGAGGTAAGCGGCATAGCCGATATCCGCACGAAGTCCATAGGCAGCAACAACCCCATCAACTGCGTAAAGGCTACCATAGCCGGGCTCAAGAGCCTGCGCACGGCCGAACAGGTTGCCCAAATCCGCGGCAAGACCGTAGAAGAAATTCTGGGTTAAGGAGGGCTTAGGCAATGAAGATTAAGATTACACTTGTTAAAAGCGCAGCCAACCGCCTGCCCAACCAGAAAGCGAACCTTATCGCTCTCGGGCTCAGGAAGCGTAATCAGTCGGTCGTAAAAGAGGATCGCGCAGAGATCCGCGGGATGATAGACAAAGTCGCTCATCTCGTAAAAGTCGAAGAGGTTGCGGAATAGGAGGTACAATATGAAACTGCATACGATAGCACCCGCCGAAGGCGCCGTTACCGCTCCCAAGAGATTGGGCAGAGGCATTGGCTCGGGGCTCGGCAAAACATCGGGCAAAGGCCATAAAGGACAATGGGCCAGAAGCGGCGGCGGCGTTCGTCCCGGCTTCGAGGGCGGCCAGATGCCCATCACCCGTAAGATTCCCAAGAGAGGCTTCAAGAGCCCCTTTAAAAAGGAATTCACAATTATCAATGTCGGCGAACTGGAAGATTTCGACAACGGCACCGTCATCACGGCGGAATACCTGTTGGAGAACGGCTATGTAAGGAGCATCGCTCCCGACGGCCTCAAGATACTGGGCGACGGCGAACTCACCAAGAGCCTCACCGTAAAAGCTAACAAATTCAGTCAGTCGGCTGTCGAAAAAATCGAGAAAGCAGGCGGCAAAGCAGAGGTAATTTGATGTTACAAACTATCAAAAATGCTATTCAAACTCCCGAGATAAGGAAGAAAATGCTTCTCACACTGCTCTTTATCCTTATATATAGGATAGGATGCTTTGTGCCCATTCCCGGACTGGACATCAACGCGATGGGGCTTTCCAATATAGCCTCCACCGACTTCCTCAAGATGCTTTCCACGATCACCGGGAATTCTTTCCAAAACGGTACTTTGTTTGCGTTGGGTATAGTTCCTTTCATCAACTCCTTCATTATAATGCAGCTCCTTACCCTCATAATCCCCAAACTCGAAAAGCTCAGCAAAGAGGGCGAGGACGGCCGCAAGAAAATTACCCAATACACCAGATATCTTGCCGTATTGCTGGCAATAATTCAAGCTATAGGCATTATATTCGCGTGGCGTGACTTTATAATCCCCGTATTCGGCGAAGGCACCGTAAGCGAAGTGTTTACAATGATATTCATTATCATCATACTTACCGGCGGCTCCTCCCTGGTTATGTGGATAGGCGAGAGAATCACCGAGTACGGCATCGGCAACGGCACATCGCTCATAATATTCGTGGGTATTGTATCGTCGCTCGGCACCTCGATTTACACGGCGGCTTTCATAACCATTCCCGACCAGGTCGCGACAGGCGACTTCACGGGTATATGGTATCTGATGGGCTTCATAGTGCTTGTAGTGCTGCTGTTCGGCTTCATCATCTTCGTCGATATGGCAGACCGCAAAATCACCGTGCAATACGCAAAGCAAATCAAGGGCAATAAGATGTACGGCGGCCAGAGCACGCACATTCCGATTAAGGTTAACGCCAGCGGCGTTATGCCCATCATATTCGCCAGCTCCCTTATTATGTTCCCGCAGATGATTATAGAGTTCGCGGGGGCGGGCACTTCCAAGTTCGGTATGTTCTGGGCCGAATGGTTCGGTACAAACGGCAACCTCTACGCGCCTATCACCTTCCTGCTCATCATATTCTTCGCGTACTTCTACGCGCAGATACAGTTCAATCCCGATGATGTGGCGCGCATGCTGCAGCAAAACGGCGGCTTCATACCCGGTATCAGGCCGGGCAGGTCGACTAGCGACCACCTCCGCCGCATAAACAACAGGCTTACTCTGTTCGGAGCTTTATTCCTTGCCATCATAGCCCTCATACCCACGCTGATACTTCAGCAGATACCCGGCTTCAGGGCTTTGGGCTTCGGCAACGCCTTCTCGGCAACAGGCCTGCTCATAGCGGTGTCCGTAGCTCTCGAACTGCAGAAGCAATTAGAGTCCCAACTGCTTATAAGAAACAACAAAGGGTTCCTCAAATAATGAAAATAGTTCTTTTAGGCGCGCCGGGAGCCGGCAAAGGCTCCCAGGCCGTCAAAATTGTAGAACATTATAAGATACCTCACATCTCGACGGGCGACGCCTTCCGCGACAACATCGCCAGAGGCACCCAGATAGGGGTTTACGCCAAGTCCTTTATGGACAAGGGCCAGCTCGTCCCCGACGATGTTGTGGTAAAGATTGTGGCGGAAAGGCTATCTAAAGACGACTGTAAGAGAGGTTTCCTTCTGGACGGCTTCCCCCGCACGATCAACCAGGCTGTGGAACTTGACAAGATTACCGGCATCGATGTTGCCCTGAACCTCACGGCAGATCCCGAAATCGTTATGAAGCGGCTTACGGGCAGAAGAAGCTGCAAGTGCGGCGCGCTGTATCACATCGCTACCTACGACAAGGAAACCTGCGAGAAGTGCGGCGGCACGCTGTATATACGCGACGACGACAAGCCCGAAACCATAAAGAAGCGCCTTGATATATACGCGCAGACAATAGACCCCATATTGGAGTTCTACGAGGCTAAAGGCGTTCTGATTACGCTAAACGGCGACAGGACGGTAGCCGAAGTATTCGAAGATGTAAGAAGGATACTTGATGATATCGATTAAAAGCGAAGCCGAGCTTAGCTATATGCGCAGGGCGGGCGCCATAGTGCGCGACCTGCTCGAGCTTATGGCCGAAAACGCCAAGCCAGGGGTAACCACCCGCAGGCTGGACGCCATAGCCTACGACTTCATCAAGAAATGCAATGCGACGCCATCCTTCCTGGGGTACGGCGGTTTTCCCGGCACGATATGCGCCTCGATAGATTCCGAGATAGTGCACGGCATACCGGGCAACAGGGTACTCGAAGAAGGCATGCTTCTTAAGGTAGACGCTGGCGCCTGCTTCAACGGCTTTCACGCCGACGCCGCGAGAACCTTCGCGATAGGAAAGATATCCGAAGAAAAGAAAAAGCTAATGGATGTCTGCCGCGAAAGTTTCTTCGCGGGTATATCCGTCCTTAAAGACGGGGCAAGGCTGGGCGACCTCGGATACGCCATCCAGAGCTATGTAGAAAAACAAGGTTTTTCGGTGGTGAGAGAGCTGGTAGGGCACGGAATAGGCACTTCGATGCACGAAGACCCAAGCGTACCAAATTACGGCGTAGCGGGCAGAGGCGTAAGGCTGGCAAAGAACATGACAATCGCCGTAGAGCCCATGATAAATATGGGCACCCGCCATGTAAGGCAGCTTAGTGACGGCTGGACGGTAGTCACGATGGACGGCAAGCCCTCGGCCCATTACGAGAATACCGTCGTCATAAAAGAGGACGGGGTCGAAATCCTGACAATATAACTATGAAAAGCATAGAAGTTGGCACAATAGTATATTCGATTCGCGGCCGTGACAGCGGCAGGTTCTATATCGTTGTCGAAGTCGTGGACGACAAATTCATCAAGATAGCCGACGGAGAGCTTCGCCGCATAGATAAACCAAAGCTTAAGCAAATCAAGCATGTCAAGACCGACGGTTCGTCTATACCCAAGCTCGCCGAAAAGCTCAAAGAAGGCAAAAAGATATTCGACGCCGAGATCAGGAGTTCGCTCCGAAGTCTAAACGCATAAAAATCTGGGAGAGTGTTATGTCTAAGGAAGACACCATCGAAGTAGAAGGTACCGTAATCGAAGTGCTCCCCGGCACGACATTCAAGGTCAGGCTAACCAACGGGCATGTGATCACCGCGTATCTGAGCGGGAAGATGCGTATGCACTATGTCAAGGTTTGCGAAGGCGACAGCGTAAGGATAGCCATAAGCCCTTATGACCTCAACAAAGGCAGAATAATTTACCGCAACAAAAACTAGGAGGACACAAGAATGAAAGTCAGACCGTCTGTCAAACCTATGTGCGACAAGTGCAAGATCATCAAAAGGCACGGCAAAGTTATGGTGATCTGCAGCAAAAACCCCAACCATAAGCAGACTCAAGGCTAAAAACAACATAATAACGCGACATGCTTTTGCTTGCAAAGAGGTTCATTCTGTTTGCAAGCAAAGGTATTCTGTGTTATAATTTTACAGTTAGGCAAAAAACTTCGGGGCGGCTGATCCGTTTTCCACCGGCGGATAATCCCGAAGGGTCTATATAGATACTTACATAAACAAAATTTGGAGGTTCTAAATGGCTCGTATAGCAGGTGTGGACTTACCCCGCGAAAAGAGAGTTGAAATCGGGCTCACCTACATATACGGTATTGGCAGAGCGACATCTAATAAGATACTCGCCGAGTGCGAAATCGATCCCAATATCCGTGTAAAGGATTTGACCGAAGACCAGATAGTAAAAATCCGTGACTACATCGAAGAGCACCTTCATGTCGAAGGCGACCTCAGAAAAGATGTAATGCTCAACATTAAGCGTCTGATGGAAATAGGCTGCTATCGCGGCGTCAGGCATCGTAAGGGGCTGCCCGTTCGCGGACAGGACACCAAGCGCAACGCCCGTACCCGCAAAGGCCCGAAGCGCACCGTGGGCCGCGTCAAGAAAGCCCAATAACAAGGAGGTAGGCAATAATGGCAGCAGCCAAAAAAACTACAATCAAGAGAAGAAAAGATATCAAGCATGTAGAGAAGGGACAGGCGCATATTCACGCCTCCTTCAACAATACAATAGTGACATTCACCGATATGCAGGGTAATGTGGTTAGCTGGTCGTCCGCCGGTAAACTCGGGCTCAAGGGCAGCCGTAAGGCAACTCCCTATGCCGCCCAGATGGTAGCCGAAGACGCCGCCAGGATCGCCAAGGACATGGGAATGCGCAAAGTCGAAGTCTATGTTAAAGGCCCCGGCCAAGGCAGAGAGTCTGCCATAAGGGCTTTGCAGGTAGTAGACCTCGAGGTAACCAAGATACAGGATGTATCCCCCATACCTCACAACGGTTGCCGTCCCCCCAAACGCAGAAGGTTGTAATACAGGAGGAAACGACAAATGGCCAGATATACAGGACCCGTTTGCAAACTCTGCAGACGCGAAGGTACAAAATTATTTCTAAAGGGCGACAGGTGCTTCAGCAAGAACTGCGCCGTCGAGAAGCGCCCCAAGGCTCCCGGACAGCACGGGACAGCACGCAAGAAGGCTTCGGGCTACAGAATTCAGCTGCGCGAGAAGCAAAAAGCCAAGAGGGCCTACGGGCTTTTGGAAAAGCAATTCCATCACTACTATGAACTTGCCGAAAAGCTTCGCGGCGAAACCGGCGAGAACATGCTCGTTCTCATAGAGCGCAGGCTCGACAACATAGTATACCGCATGGGCATCGGCACCTCCAGGGCTCAGGCCAGGCAGCTTGTCAACCACGGCCACATCACCGTTAACGGCAAGGTAGTGGATATCCCCTCCTACCTCGTAAAAGCGGGCGACGCCATTGCCGTAAAAGAAGGACACAAAGACAAACCCTTTTTCGCCGAACTCAAAAATTCCAAAATTTCCAATCTTCCCAAGTGGCTCAAGTTTGATACCGCCACCCTCAGCGGGGAAGTAGTAGCTCTTCCGACCCGCGCAGATGTCGACCTGTCCATAGCCGAGCACATGATAGTAGAGTTGTACTCCAAGTAATTTGGTAAGGAGGATTGCAAAACATGATGGAAATGTTAAAACCCAGAATCACTGCGGAAGAGCCCAATAAGTCCGAAGCGACATTCGTGGTCGAGCCCCTCGAGAGAGGCTACGGCATAACGATAGGCAACTGCCTCCGCAGGATACTCTGCACGGCCCTTCCCGGCGCGGCCATCATCGGCGTAAAGATCGAAGGCGTCAGCCACGAGTTCTCTACGATACCCGGCGTCCGCGAAGATGTGGTCGATATAATCCTCAACCTCAAGGAAGTCGCTATAAGAGTACACAATCCCGAGAAGTTCGAGCCCACCGTAGTTACCTTGGTAAAGAGCGGCGAAGGCGTCGTAACCGCGGGTGACATCAATGTGCCTTCCAATATTGAGATTACCAACCCCGACGCTGTCATCTGCACGATGGACAAAGGCGCCTCCATCAATATGGAGCTCACCGTTGGCACGGGCCGCGGCTATGTAAGCGCTAAGGACAACAAGAACCCCAAAGCGCCCATCGGCTATATACCAATCGACTCGCTGTTCTCGCCCGTAATTTCGGTTAGCTACAATGTAGAGAGCACCCGCGTAGAGCAGTCCATCGACTACGACAAGCTTTACATCAATGTGCGTACCAACGCGACATCTACCCCCAGAGAGGTTATCGCTCTCGCCGCCAAGATAATGCAGGACCACCTCAAGCTCTTCATCAATCTTGTCGAGAATATGGAGAATGTCGAGACCCTCGTAAGCCGCGACGAAGACAAACAAACGAAAGTAATGTCCATGAGCATCGAAGAGCTCGATCTTTCGGTAAGGCCTCTCAACTGCCTCAAGAGGGCAAGCATCTTCACGGTTGAAGACCTCATCAAGAGAACAGAAGAAGATATGCTCAAAGTTCGCAATCTCGGCCGCAAATCCCTCGACGAGGTTATCCGTAAGCTCGAGGCTATCGGTTTGAGCTTGGCAAAAAAGGACGATTAAGGAGTAACTAAGATATGGCAAGTGTAAGAAAACTAGGCAAAAGAACAGATCAGAGAGTACAGCTTGTATACAGCCAGGCGGCCGAGCTCCTTTGGTACGGCCAGATCGAAACGACGGTAGAGAGGGCCAAAGAAGTTCGCAAGGTCGCCGAGAAGATTATCACCTTGGCAATCAGGACATATAAGGACACCGTAAAGGTCACCAAGCAGAAGACCAACCTTAAGGACGAGAAAATCGATGTCGAGTTTATAAACGACGGCCCGAAGAAGCTCGCTGCCAGAAGGCGCATGATGGCTCTTCTCCCCGACCTTCAGGAAATCCAGGGCGACAAAGAAAAGAAGAGCGCCTACAAAGAGCGCACCAAGGATATCGCCCATCCTCTCATCGAGAAGATCTTCCGCGTATACGCTCCCAAGTACGACGCCAGGGCCCAGGAACTCGGCCAGGGCGGCGGCTACACCCGCATCCTCCGTTTGGGTAAGCGACGCGGCGACGATGCCAACAAAGCGATACTGCAACTCATCTAAACAAAGCAAAGCTGCCGACAGGCAGCTTTTTTCTTATATTCGGTTACCCAAAATACAGTTCAGGGCAACTATTGCGGGCGTCAGCCCGCTTTTTATTTATATAAGGGCTATTCTCGCGCTGCGCCCACTTTTGTTGACTTATCCCTCATTTATATGTTAATATTATTCTATCATTTTGGAATAATGGAATATTATGGTACTTCTGCTGGATGTGGGCAACACAAATATCAAAATAGGTGTCGTGATAGACGATAAAATCGTGCGCACCTGGCGTATCGCTACCGACCACAACAAGACCGCCGACGAGTACGGTATGATTTTCCTCGAGCTTCTTAGCTCCATCGGCTACAACTTCGACCAGGTAGAGGGCATCATAATAAGCTCCGTCGCTCCCGCCATAAACTACACCATCGAGCATATGTGCTCGTATTACACCAAGAGAAAGCCCATTATGGTAGGCAGCGGCATCAAAATGAACATAAAAATAGATTATACGGTCCCCGAAGAACTGGGGGCGGACAGGATAGTAAACGCCGCCGCGGCTTACTCCATCTACGGCGGGCCGTGCATAACGGTAGACTTCGGCAGCGCTACAACCTTCGGCATAATCGACGAAAACGGGCATTTTATGGGCGGCGCGATAGCCCCCGGTATCAAATCGAGCGCCGAGGCCCTCACCAACACGGCGGCAAAGCTCCCCCGCATCGAGCTTATACGCCCTAAGTCGATAATAGGCAAAACCACCGTCGAGAATATGCAGGCGGGCGTCATTTACGGTTTTTCCGGGCTTGTAGAGGGTATCATACGGGATATGATAGACGAGAGCGGCTTCAAGGATGTAAAAGTCATCGCCACGGGCGGTATGAGCCAGCTTCTCACCTCCGGCGGCGAAAAGTACTTCAATGTTATAGACAGAGCGCTTTCTCTTAAGGGCTTAAAAATACTGTACGACATGAATAAAGGAGATCATCTATGAAAAAGGTAGGAATCGCCCTGCTTGGTTTGGGGGTTGTAGGTTCGGGAACTTACAGGATTTTGGAGAAAAATAAAGAATACATCAAAAACCATTACGGCGTCGAAATCGAGGTGATGCACATTCTCGAAAAGGATACCACCAAAGCCGAGGCTTTGGGCATCGACAAGAGCATTGTTTCGGTGGACATAAACAATGTCATAAACAACCCGAATATAAGCATAGTAGCCGAGTTTTTCGGCGGCATAGAGCCCGCTCGTTCATTCCTTATCGCTTCGTTAAGGGCAGGCAAGAGCGTGGTAACATCCAACAAAGAAATGCTCGCGAAATGCTGGCAGGAGCTTGACGCCGCCGCGAGAGAAGGAAAGGCAGGGCTTTATTTTGAAGCAAGCTGCGTTGGCGGCGTGCCAATTATCCGCACCCTTCAGGAGAGTATGCAGGGCAACAACATCCTATCCATTATGGGCATTGTGAACGGCACCACCAACTACATCCTTTCCAATATGGCGGACAAGGGGCTGGAATACTCTGATGTCCTCAGGGAAGCCCAGCGCCTGGGCTACGCCGAGGCCAATCCCTCCGCCGATGTCGACGGCTTCGACAGCATGTACAAGCTTTCCATCCTCTCCACCCTTGCTTTCCACAAGAGAATCCCCCTCGACAAGATCTACCGCGAGGGCATAAGCAAAATAAGCAAAAAGGATATCGAAATAGGCAAAGAACTGGGCTACACGCTTAAGCTTCTCGCCATAGGCAAACTTGCCGACGGCAAGATAGAGGCTCGCGTGCACCCCGCCTTTATACAAAACACCCACCCCTTGGCAACCGTTAAAGGCAGCTTTAACGCCGTGATGATAGCAGGGGACAATGTGGGCGACATTATGCTGTACGGCAGGGGCGCCGGCGACCTTCCCACGGGCTCGGCAATCGTTTCGGATATCGTCTTCTGCGCAAGGCAGACCGAGCATATCCTGCCCGTATTCGCCACCCCCAGGGACACCGACTTCTCCGACGATTTCGACAGCAAGTACTACATCCGTATGTCCGTAGCCGACAAGAGCGGCGTGCTTTCCAAAATAACGGGCGTGTTCGGCAAGTACGATGTAAGCATAGCCACAATGCAGCAAAGGCAAAGCGGCGACGACCCCGCGGTTGCCTCCGTCATCTTCTTCAGCCACGAAAACCGCGAGAAAAATGTTATGCGCGCGATAAGCGAAATCAAATCGCTTAACGAAGTTAAAGAAGTAGACGCGGTAATAAGAGTAGTAGACTAAAAACATAAAGCGGCTTCAAACCGAAGCCGCTTTTTAATAACCGCAACTATAAAGGGCGCTTGTTTGCGCCCTTTAATTATGTTTATTTGTTTTCTCCCCTGATGTCCTTTCTCTTGATTTTGCCGCTTATCGTCTTGGGAAGCGTGTCCACATACTCTATAATTCTGGGGTACTTGTAGGGGGCTGTTACCTTCTTGACATGCTCCTGAAGCTCTTTGGTAAGCTCCTCCGAAGGGGTGTAGCCTTTGTTAAGTATTATTGTGGCTTTTACAACCTGCCCGCGCTCAGGGTGGGGGGCTCCCGTGATGGCGCACTCCAATACGGCGGGGTGCTCCATAAGGGCGCTTTCTACCTCGAAGGGGCCGATGCGGTAGCCGCTGGACTTTATTATATCGTCCTTGCGGCCCACAAACCAATAGAATCCGTTCTTATCCCTTACCGCAAGGTCGCCGGTGTGATAGTAGGGCGTATGAAGCGCGGCATGAGTGCGTTCGGGGTCCTTATAATAGCCCGAAAGTAACCCAAACTGGTTGTTTCGTATCTTTATGCAGATTTCGCCCTCGACATCGCTTTCGGTAATCTCGTTGTCCTCGTCGTCCAGCAGGGCGACATCGTATATGGGCATCGGAAGGCCGAGGCTTCCCGGGGTGGGGGTGCCGTAACGGGAGTTGGCGAGCATGGCGACGCTTTCGGTTTGCCCGAAGCCTTCGCGGATTTCAAGCCCCGTTATCTCCTTAAACTTGCGGAACACTTCGGGGTTAAGCGGCTCGCCCGCCGTCGTAATGCTAACAAGGGAGGAAAAGTCGTATTTAGAAAGATCCTCGCGGATAAAGAAGCGGTAAATGGTGGGCGGCGCGCAGAAGGTGGTTATCTTGTATTTTGAAATAAGCGGGATGACATCGGTGGGGGTAAAGCGGCCGTAGTAGTCGTAGTTGAATACGGCGGAGCCTGCCAGCCATTGTCCGTACAGCTTGCCCCAGCTGAATTTCGCCCAGCCGGTTTCGGCCATCGTGAAGTGCAGGCCGTCGTCTACAACGCCCTGCCAGTAGTAGGCGGTTATGACATGCCCGAGAGGGTATTTGTAATTTAACATTACCATTTTGGGGTAGCCGGTCGTGCCCGAGGTGAAGTATACAAGCATTGTGTCGTCCAAAGCGGGGCGGGGCTGCGGGGGGAGGTCGTCGGAATACTTTTCAAGCTCTTTGTGGAAATCCAGAAATCCTTCGCAGTCGCCTATAGTAAACAGGTACTTGAGGGATTTGCACTCGGGAGCCGCTTCCTTCACATAGTCGGTTACTTCCTTTTCGTTTATGCAGAAGATAGCCTTTACATCGGCGCTGTTGCAGCGGTACTCGATATCCTTTACGGTAAGAAGGAAGGTAGCGGGCACAAGCACGACGCCCAGCTTGCAGCAGGCTATGTTAAGGAGGTAATACTCGTAGCGGCGGTTAAGCATAGTCATTATGAAGTCGCCTTTTTTGAGCCCCAGCCCGAGCAGCATATTTGCCGTCTTGTCGGTTAGCTTCTTAAGCTCGCCGAAGGTTATAATCTTTTCGTCGCCTTCGTGGTTGCACCAAACGATGGCCCTCTTTTCGGGGGCTATGCGGGCGTATTCGTCCACAACATCGTAGGCAAAGTTAAAGCTTTCTACGGGTTTGAACTCAAAATTCTTTACGAAATCCTCATAGCTTTCGAAATCAACACGCTTTAAGTATCTGGACAGTAAGTTCATCTTTCGCTCCGATTTTCGCCGCTATGCGGCCGGTTTAATAAGCAAAAACGCTTAATGGAAATAAGTATAGCACATCAAAAAGCCTATAACAAGCATAAACCGCCGTTTTTAAGCGGATAAATTTACATTTTACTTGTTTTGTTTTGCCGTTGCCTTGACTTCAAACGGGATATATTGTATAATTGATATGAACATCGTTCCGCCAAGTGGCACAAAATGTAGAATTATGACGAAAGAAAACAGCATACAATCAGTAGACAGGATATTCTCGATAATCGAGAAAATCGCCGATTACAAGCAGGGCGTAGGCATTTCGGAGCTTGCCCGCGAGGTCGGGCTGCCCAAAAGCACCGTTCACAGGACGGTAAAGGCGCTAACCGAAAACAATTACCTCGCCAAAGACCAGGCAACCGACAAGTACAAACTGGGGTATAGGTTTATCGCCATAGCGGGAAGCTACACCTCTAAGCTAGACCTCAGGGAAATCGCCTCGCCGTATGTACGAAACATCGTAAACAAGCTGAATGTAACCGGCCATATAGCGGTAAAACAGGGCGACTACGCGGTGTATATCGAAAAGATACTGCCGTACTCTTTTGCCTGCACCTATTCGCAGATAGGCAAGACCATAGAGCTTTATTGCAGCGGGCTGGGCAAGAGCCTTCTTTTGGGGCTAACCGATACCGAGCTTGTAGAATACTTCCGCAGGCTTCTTCCCCGCAAGTACACCCCCAACACATTGGATATAATAGCCTTGCAGAAAGAGCTTGCCGAGGCAAGAAAGACGCTAATAACCCGCGACAACGCCGAGCACGAGGAGGGCGTCTACTGTCTTGCTACCCCCGTGTTCGACAGCTACAACAAAGTGATAGGGGCGATAAGCATTTCGTCGCACGAGAAGTCCCTCATAAACGACGAGGAAGCCAAGGCGATGCTTCTCGAGAGCGGCAAGCAGGTAAGCAAGCAATACGGAAAAATAATATAAAATGCCCCGCGTTTTCGCGCGGCGAAGGAGAGCGTCATGATGAATATTAGATACGCCGTTTCCAAGAAAGAGTTTTCCAGGATGAACACAGAGGAACTGAGGCAGAACTTCCTTATCGAAAGCCCGTTCATAACGGACACGATAAACCTTACATATTCGCACTACGACCGCATTATAGCGGGCGGCGCGCTGCCCGTTATGCAAAAACTAAAACTTAAAGCGGGCGAGGAGTTAGGCGCCGAGTATTTCCTGCAAAGGCGGGAGATGGGCATTATAAATATAGGCGGCAGCGGCGTGGTAACTGCCGACGGCACCGAATACAAAATGAAAAAGTACGACTGCCTCTACCTCGGCAGAGGGGTTAAGGATGTAACTTTTTCTTCGGACGACCCCGAAAACCCCGCTTATTTTTACATCAATTCGACCCCCGCGCACAAAGAGTACCCCTCCAAATTCATACCTTTAGAAGAAGCCGTACACCTTCAGCTCGGCAGCCAGAAGGAGTGCAACCGCAGGGTTATCAACAAGTATATTATCCCACAGACCGTGCCTACCTGCCAGCTTACGATGGGGCTCACCATATTAGAAGAGGGCAGCAACTGGAACACCATGCCCACCCACACCCACGAAAGGCGTATGGAGGTTTACCTTTACTTCGACATCCCGCAGGATAATGTCGTATTCCATATGATGGGCAACCCCACCGAAACCCGCCACATAGTGGTGCAGAACAAGCAGGCGGTTATCTCGCCCAGCTGGTCTATCCACAGCGGGGTGGGCACCCAGAATTACAGCTTCATCTGGGGCATGTGCGGCGAAAACCAGGAATTTGACGACATGCAGGGCGTAAAAACCACCGACTTAAGATAAGGGCGCGAACCCACCGCATTATACCAATATATAAAGGAGAGCCAAATGATACTGGATAAATTCAGGCTGGACGGTAAAATCGCCATAGTAACGGGCAGCAACACGGGGCTGGGGCAGGGCTTTTGCGTAGCCCTCGCCGAGGCGGGCGCCAGGGTTTTGGGCGTAGGCCGCCGCGACAGCGAAGAAACCCTTGCCATGATAGGCAAGGATAAGTTTGCCTATATGATAGCCGACCTTGGGGATGTCGGCTGCGTCGATAAGATTATCAAGACGGCTTTGGACACCTACGGCGGCATAGATATACTTGTTAACAACGCCGGCATTATACGAAGGGAGGACAGCCTTAACTTCACCGAGAAGGACTGGGACGAGGTCATGAATGTAAACCTCAAGACGCTATTCTTCCTTTCGCAGGCGGCGGCAAGGGTTATGGTAGAGCAAAACAGGGGCGGCAAAATAATAAATGTCGCCAGCATGCTCTCCTACCAGGGCGGCATAAGGGTGCCCAGCTACACCTCCAGCAAGAGCGCCGTTAAAGGGCTTACGATGACGCTTGCCAACGAGTGGGCAAAGTATGGCATAAATGTTAACGCCATCGCCCCCGGATATATGGCTACCAACAACACCGAGGCCCTCCGTAACGACCCCGACCGCAGCAAGGCAATCCTCGACCGCATACCTGCGGGGCGCTGGGGCACTCCCGAAGATATTATGGGCGCGGGGGTATTCCTCGCATCTTCCGCAAGCGACTATGTAAACGGCTTTACGCTCGCCGTAGACGGCGGCTGGCTGGCGCGCTGATTATAAATTAAAAGGGAAAAACTATGGTAATCGCGAGAATATCCACAAACGAGGGCATACGCTATGCCGAGGTAAAGGGCGGCAGGTATTATCTTATAGAGGGCGACTGCTTCGATATTAAGGGCGTTTCCGATACCCCTTACGAGGGCGAAGTTAAAATTCTGGCGCCCGTCGAGCCCACAAAGATTATAGCCTTGGGGGCTAACTACAAAAAGCACGCCGAAGAGCTTAAACTTAATGTAAACCCCACCCCCACGATATTCCTTAAGCCCCCGACGGCGGTTATAGCCGACGGCGACGATATCGTTATGCCAAGGGGAGCCATCAGGGTGGATTACGAGGCCGAGCTTGCCATAATAATCGGCAAGGACTGCCGCTTTGTAAGCGCCGAAGACTATGCCGGAGTAATTCTGGGCTACACCTGCGCCAACGATGTAACCGAAAGGGCATTCCAGAAGATAGACGGGCAATGGGCGCGCGCCAAGGGGTTCGACACTTTCTGCCCGCTGGGCAAGTACATCGTAACCGACATAGACCCCTTTAATTTAGAACTTAAAGCCATAAAAAACGGCGAAGTAGTGCAGCAGGGCAACACCTCGGATATGATTCACGGCATACCCCGCATTATAGAATTTGTAAGCGGCATCATGACCCTCAAAAAAGGCGATGTCATACTAACAGGCACCCCCGAAGGGATAGGGGAGATAAAAGCGGGCGATACCATAGAGATAGAGATAGAGAAAATCGGCTCGGTGGCAAACAAAGTCAGAAACGAATAAATAATTATTTGTAATTTAACAAGCGAAAGGGCTGCCTTGGCAGCCCTTTAATTTTTGGCGAAAATTTTTTGTAAAATTTTGTTATTTTTTGACGAGGGATATGGCAAGTTTTTTGCATTTGCCATTTTCGGGGTTTAAAATTGTTGTGAAAGAGCACCCGCGGACACAAAATTCTTTTAACTTTTCAGCGTTGTTCGGGCATAATTCCTGCCGCGGCCCGAAGATTTTTGTCCCGAAATCTGCCCGCTTTGAATTAAGCGGTAAAACAAAAACGGGTAAACGGCGAGGCGCTATTGACAAACAGTATTTATAATTATATTATATTATAAATAGCTACGCGCATTTTCAAAAGCGTATCTCGGAGGCAATATGAAAAAAAAGGTCTTGCTGGTTATTCTCGCGTTAGTTTGCGCTATCGGATTGGCTGCCTGTGACATTTCCGCTATTATCGGCGGCGATGATCTTGTCAGAGAATTCACCATAACCTTCGAAACGGACGGAAGCGTATATTCCACGCTCACGACAAACGGCAGGGATGTCATCACCCTTCCCGACCCGCCGGCAAAGGACGGCTACATTTTCGACGGCTGGTATTTCGACAAGGAAACATGGCGCAAACCTTTAAGGGAGGATACCTTGCTTTCAAGACCCATTTTCTACGACAAGACCGTTTACGCAAAATGGAGAGAGCGCGAGGACGAGGAGCAGAAGGACCTCACTTACCGCATAGAATTTGACACCGACGGCGGCACGCCCGTCGCGCCCATTAACACCAACCGCATAGAGACCGAGCCCGTCACCACCAAAGAAGGCTACATATTCGAGGGCTGGTATCTTTTCAAAACTTCCACACAAAGAATTTCATTCCCCTACATACCCGATTTCGACCGCACCCTTTACGCAAAGTGGAGAGAGCGCCCCATAGATTATGACATAATAGAGTACACCGTTTCCTTCGCCAAAGGCGACGAAACGGGCGGCGAGATCACGGGCGAGATTCCCGAAGACCAAACCGTTTTAAGGAACAGGGAAATCGTGCTTCCCGCCAACCCCTTTGCCAAAGAGGGTTATGACTTTCTGGCGTGGAGCGACGGGCAGGGCTACTATAATCCCGGGCAATATTATACCGTGACCGCCGATGTTACCTTTACGGCAATCTGGAGGCCCAGGACACAGGCCCAGAAGTTCAGCCTTTCCTTCGGCCCCGGCGACGGCGAGGGCATCACAGGCAATCCTCCCGCTTCCGCCGAGTACGAAGCCTACGAAGAAATCATCCTTCCCGCCAACCCCTTCACCCGCGCGGGCTACAGGTTCGCCGGCTGGTACGACGCCGTGGCGAACAAGGTATATCAGGCGCAAGGCTCCTACACCACAGCGGCAAGGGCGACAATCCTTGTGGCAAGGTGGGAGATTATAAATTACGCCATAACTTACTTCAACATTTCGGATATCGTAAACATCGGCGACTATCCCGCCACATATACCATCAATACCCCGACATTCAGCCTTCCCGCGCCCCAGCGCCTCGGATACTCCTTTGAAGGCTGGTACGCCGACCCCGACTACACCACCCCCGCCGTTACAACGATAACCGCGGGCAGCACGGGCGAAAAGGTATTCTACGCCCGCTGGAGCAGGATAGAGCTCACAAGGCAGCTTAACGCCCAGGGCACATACACGATAACGGGCTACACCAGCAACTCTTCCGAGATAGTCGTACCCGACAAGCTGGATAATATCCCCGTAACCGAAATCGCCCCCGGTGCCTTCCGGAACAACACCTCGCTTACCTCGCTTATAATCCCGTCCAGCGTAACACGCATAGGCGCGGGTATACTTAGCGGCTGCCACAACCTCGTAAGCCTCACTATCCCCTTTGTGGGCGAGTTCTCCTCGGGCAACACCGCTAGAAACAGCGTGCTTGGGTATCTCTTCGGCGAGGTAGCGCTTAACGAGCCGGGCGCCGTCGTGCAGTACTACACCGACAACCCCACGGTTGCCTTTGCCGTTAACTCCAAACTTAAATTTGTGACAATTACCTCGGCAAGCTCGGTTCCCGCTTCGGCTTTCCAGAACATACTTTCGCTCGAAAAGGTTACCTTAAACAGCAATGTGCTTGCCATCAGCCGCCAGGCCTTCGCGGGCTGCGCCGCTCTTAAGGAAGTAGACTTTGCCTTCGCCCCCGTAACCACGATAGGCGCAAGCGCTTTCGCGGGCTGCTCTTCCCTTAAGACATTCACCGTCCCCTCGACGGTGGTAACATTGGGCGCAAACTGCTTCGAGGGCAGCGGAATAACGACGCTAACCATACCCAACTCTGTAAACGAAATCGGCAGGGGCATACTTGCCTCCACAAATATAGTAACCCTTTCGGTGCCCTACATCGGAAGGATTAAGGCGCCCGCCGTAGCTTCCGAGGGCGTCCTCGGCTACTTCTTCGCCGAATCCCCCTCGGGCGTAGAGCAGTACCTCTCCGAAACATCTTCGGCAAGGTACGCCATACCCGCAAGCCTTACAACACTTAATGTCACCGACGCCACAAGGCTGATGTACGGCGCCATAAGCAACTGCTCGGGCATCAGAAACCTTACATTAAACAGCGCCATTACATTTATTGCCCCCTATGCCCTTTACAACACGGGCATCACGGGCGTGACCCTTGGCAACGCGCTAACCTCGATAGGCGCGTACGCCTTTGCCCAAAGCAAGCAGCTGTACTCTTTGTACATACCGTTTTCGGTTACCACATTGGGAGAAAGCGCCTTCCGCGGCTGCACAGCTCTTACCGAAGTTACCTTTGTTGTTGGCAGCAGGGTGACGGCGATACCTCAAAACTGCTTCCGTGACTGCACAGCCCTCAATAAGCTTACGCTGCAAGAGGGCATAAGGTCTTTCGGCGATTCGGCTTTCCGCAACTGCTCTGACCTGCCCACGGCTTATATACCCAACTCCACACAGACGATAGGTGCTTACGCCTTCGCTAATTGCTCGTCGCTGTCTTCGAGCAGGGCAAATAACGACCAATCCGTAATCATACCCGCCACGGTAACCTCGATAGGCAACAACGCTTTCGAGAACTGCTCCTCGATCAGGGTGCTTACCTTTACCGCGGGCGCGCTTGCCACGATAGGCGATTACGCTTTTGCCGGCTGCACGGGCATCGGCACCACCGAAACGGGAAGCATTGCCCGCACGACGATAACCATACCCGCTAGCGTAACGGAAATAGGCGACTACGCTTTCTATAACTGCGTAAATGTTTCGAGGCTTGACCTCAACAGGGCTACCTCGAGGCTTGCCGAGATAGGCGAATACGCTTTCGCGGGCTGGACAAACCTCGGCAGAAGCTTCGACGAGGGCACGATTTATACCTTAGAGATACCTTCGAGCGTTGTGACGATAGGCGCCCACGCATTCCGGAACGCTTCCAGCCTCCGCCAGATTGTCTTCGAGGGCACCAAGCTAACGACAATAGGCGCGTACGCCTTCGCCGGCGCCTCCTCTTTGGGGCTTAACCTTGCGGGTAATGTTAACGATAACTACACTTTAATGATACCCGACTCCGTAACGACGATAGGCGACTACGCCTTCGCGGGCACGGCTCAGGCCCCCGTAAGGATTCGCAACTTTATATTCACCCAGGATTCGACCCTCGCTTACATAGGCGCTTACGCCTTTGCCTACTGCAGCGAGATTACCCGCATAGATATAGGGAGGTTTGTAAGCTACATCGGCGAGGGCGCCTTCAGGGGCACCTCGAGGCTTTCCGCCATCGATGTTTCCGCCCAGAATATGTATTATCTGTCCATAGGGCACAGCCTGTATGACAGGGTCGGGAACTCGGCGACAAAGCTTATAAAGTACGCTACCGGCAGGACGGATACCGCTTACACCGTCTACGAGGGAGTTGTCGAGATAGGAAGCTACGCCTTCGAAACAGACAAGACCCTGCAAACAATAATCATACCCTCGTCGGTAACCGTAATAAGCAAGAACGCTTTCGAAGGCTCGTCGGCGGAGATAGTCTTCGACAGGCCGACAATAACCGTCATAAGCGATTACGCCTTCTACGGTTACGAAAGGGATACCCTTAACCTTCCCGCCAGCCTTCTGACTTTGGGCGATTACGCCTTGGCGGGTTCGGATATCGCGTTTGTGAATATACCGCAGTCGCTTCGCAACATCGGGGCGTACGCCTTCGCGGGCACGCCGATAACCGAAATCACCATACCCGCGGGCGTTATTTCCATAAGCCCCGCCGCGTTCGCCGGTTGCGATAACCTCGCTTCCATAAATGTAGCCCCGGGCAACGCCCTTTACACGGCGTCCGAGGGCGTGCTGTATGAAAGAAGCGACCTCGGCAGGGTGCTGCTCCAGTACCCCGCCGCCAAAGCGGGCACATCTTATACCGTACCCTCCGATGTCGTTGCCATAAAGTCAAAGGCGTTTGATGGCGCGAGGCTTACAAGCCTCGTCGTACCCGACACCGTAACCTCGATAGAAGAGGGCGCGTTCTTCGGGCTCGGCTCGCTTGTATCCTTAACCGTTCCCTTTGTCGGGCTTTCGGTTTCCAGCCCCTCGACTTTGGGCGGCATGTTCGGCGCCGTAACCGAGAACACCTCGGGCGCGGTAAGGCAGGGGCAGGGCTACTATATGGTGCCCGCCACCCTCGCCAATGTCACGCTCACCAACGCCAGGGATCTTGCGAACTACGCCTTCCAGAACCTGCGGCTTGCCTCGGTAAACCTCGGCAACAAGCTGGAAACGATAGGCATTTACGCCTTTGAAAACTGCACCGCCGATGTAGTGTTCGGCGCGGGCAGCATAATTGACAGGATAGGAGTTTACGCCTTCGCGGGCTTCGCGGGGCAGTCTGTCGCCATACCCGATTCGGTTGTTAACATAGACGAATACGCCTTCAGGGGCGCCGCCGTTAAAGATATCACATTCGGGCAGAACAGCTCGCTCGCGGGCGTCGGGCAGTACGCCTTCAGCCTCTCGGCTCTCGAGGCCCTTTACCTGCCCGATACGGTCGTAAACCTCGGAAGGTCTATACTTGAGGGCGTGGGCAACCTTACAGGGCTTTCGCTTCCCTTCATCGGCTCCACTCCCACCGACTCCGACAATACTCTTGCCTATATCTTCGGCGCATATACAACCGCCTTCGAGGGCGCGATAGCGCAGACAAGAAGGAACGGCACCACCGTTTACGCCGCCATACCGAGAATAGAAAGTATAAGGCTTGCCGCGAGCGTTGTGCCCGTGGGCGTCTTTATGAATGTAAACGCGGGCGCCATAACGCTTGAGGCGGTGTCGCTTATTAACGAGTACGCCTTTACGGGCTGCCGCGCCCAGGTAGTGTTCGGAGAGAATTCCACAATTTCGAGCGTAAGAAGCTACGCCTTCGAAAATTACGCCTACACGGGCCCGATAGCCTTACCCGCAACCGTTACCACGGTTTCGCAAAACGCATTCTACGGCGCGCGGATTTCGGCGGTATCCTTCGGAAACGGGCTGCAGTATATAGAGAACAACGCCTTTGCATACTGTGTAAATCTCGGCTCGGGCGGCGGCACCCTTACCTTGCCCGCAACCCTGCAAGCCATAGGGGTTGGCGCTTTCTACAACACCGCTTACAGCTCGGTGTATATCCCCGCCGAAGTGAGCGACATAGGCGAATATGCCTTCGGCGTATGCGAGAACCTCACCGAAATAAGGGTAGCATCGGGCAACCCGTACTATAAAGACACAAACGGCGTCCTTTACACCAAAAACGGCGAGACGCTGCTGCAATATCCTTCACATTCGGCGAATACAGAGATTTCCGTGCCAGCCGGGGTTAAGGTGATTTCGAGATACGCATTCGCGGGCAATACCGCCATAACCTCGGTTGTGCTGCCCTCGACCTTAACGGCGATAGAAGAATACGCCTTCGCTGGCTCGGCGGAAAAGCCGATGGGGCTTACGAGCGTAATCTTCCAGGGCGTAAACAGCGACCTTGCCACGATAGACAGATACGCCTTCGCCTTCTGCGTCAACCTGACATCGGTTACCCTGCCCCGCAACCTTGTCGAAATTAGGGAAGGGGCGTTCTCGGGAAGCAAAGAAGCCCCGATGGGCCTGCAAACCGTAGTGTTTGCCGAGGGCTCGAGGCTTTCGGTGATAGGTGACAGGGCGTTTGCTTACTGCGCTTCGCTTGAATCTCTGACTGTGCCGCGCAGCATAACCACGATAGGCGAGAGCGTGCTTGAGGGCTGCGAGTCCATCGAATCGCTTTCGCTGCCCTATGTGGGCGCAACCCCCGAATCCACGGGGAGCAACGCCGTGCTCGGATATCTGTTCGGCGAAGCGGCGACCATCACGGCCGGCTCGACAATGCAATACTACAGCGCCACCGACTACGCATACTTCAACATCCCGATGTCCTTAAGGTCGGTAACCCTCACGGGCTCGACATCGTCGGACAAGGCCACAAGCGTACCTTACGGCGCCTTCTACAACTGCGGAAGCATAGAATGGATAAACCTGCATGCCGACATGCTTGTGATTAACGCCTACGCCTTCTATGCCTGCACCTCTATAAGAAGCATAAGCATACCCGGCAAGGTGACGACGATAGGCGCGTACGCCTTCGCGGGCACCAACTACCGCCCGATGTCCCTGGAAACGGTAACGATAGGGCAAAACTCCAACCTGTTCACGATAGGCGAGGGCGCCTTCTACAACTGCGCCCTGCTTACCTCGTTCTATCTGCCCGTAAACATCACAGCGATAGATAGGTATACCTTCTACAACACCGCCGAGATGTCGCAGTTTACGCTGCATTCGGGCTCGAGGCTGTACAGCATAGGCGAGTACGCTTTCTATAACAGCGGGATTACAGGGCTAAATGTGCCCGCCGACATCGAAACGATAGGCAGGTCGGCTTTCGAGAATTCGAATATCGCTTCCTTCACGATTGCCGTTCCGCAGGGCGCTTACCGCCTGACATCGATAGGCGACAGGGCGTTCGCGGGCTGCGTAAACCTCACTTCCTTCTTTGTGCCCGGCTCGATCACGGCTAACGGCATGGGCAACAGGGTGTTCTACGATTGCGTGGCGCTCGAGAGCGTAACATTCGCAAACGGCGCGCTTGCCGACCTGGGCGAATACGCATTCTATAACTGCTACTCGCTTGAGAGCGTGACGCTCCCGAACTCCCTCGCTTCCATAAGGGATTATCAGTTCTACGGCAGCCGCTCCTTAAGGTCTATAAACATCCCCGCTTCTGTAAGGACGATAGGCGCGTACGCCTTCGCCGGCAAGGACGGCATAGCGATGAAGCTCGAAAGCGTGTCTTTCGCTTCGGGCAGCGTGCTCGAGAGCATCGGCGCTTACGCCTTTAACCTCTGCTTCTCGCTTACAACCGTGCAGATTCCCGACTCGCTAGAAACAATCGGCGAAAGGGCATTCTATAACTGCAACAAGCTCTCGACCCTGCAAATAGGCGTAAGTTCTAACCTCAGGGTGATAGGCGATTACGCTTTCTCGGGCTGCGTGGCCCTAACCTACATATTCATACCGCAGGGCGTAGAGCATATCGGCGAGGGCGCTTTCAGGAATACCGGCTTCACGCTTATCGATGTGGACGAAAATAACTCATATTATATGTCGCACGAAGGTAACCTTCTCTCGAAGGACGGCGTGAGGTTTATTAAGTACGCTTCCGCCAACGCGCGCATGTCTTATACCCTGCCCGCTTCGGTTAGGGTGATAAGCAGCTACGCTTTCGCCGACACCGTAAACCTTAAGACGGTAACCCTTCCCGAAGGGCTTCTCGATATAGAAGAGTACGCCTTCTCGGCTTCAGGCCTGGCCTCGCTTACCATTCCCGAAACCGTGCGTACGATAGGTTCTTACGCCTTCACCAAATCGGCCTCGCTTGCGGTGTTCGTCTTTGACGGAAACAGCGAGCTGCAAACGCTTGGCTCCTACGCCTTCTTTAACTGCACGGCCCTTATCGAAGTCATACTGCCCTCGGGTATTGTCGAGATACCCGACTGCCTGTTCTACGGGTGCGTGTCGCTGTATAAGGTTGGCATGGGCTTCGTTACAAAGATAGGCAAGAGCGCCTTCTACGGCACCGTAAGGCTTACCCAGATTACCCTGCCCACAACACTTACCTCGATTGGCGAGTATGCTTTCTTTAACTGCGCGTCGCTTTCTTCCTTCACCGCCGGGCCCAACCTTTCCTACATCGGCGTCGGCGCTTTCGCGGGCTGCGACTCGCTTACAAGGATTGAGGTAAGCCCCGAAAACGATTACTATGTATCGCAAAACGGCGTTCTGTATACCAAGAATTATACCGAGCTGCTTGTTTATCCCGCCGGTAAACCCGAGGCGACATACATAATTAACTCGCGCACGACGAGTATAAGCGCTTACGCCTTTATGTCCGCCAAAAACCTCAAGTCGCTGTCGCTGCCCCTTAGGATTTCCTATATAGGCAACAAGGCCTTCTACGGCGCGACCTCGCTTGTGATATATGCACAGGCGTCGGGCAAGCCCTCGGGCTGGCATTCGGAGTGGAACACGAGCTGCCCCGTATACTGGAGCGCCACCGTTTATAACTACGGCACCGACTTCCAGTTTGTATACGATTCAAACGGCAATGCCATAATAACAAGGTATCTCGGCAGCGACGGCACCGTAACCTTCCCGACCGAAGTCTGGCTTGTGGACGCCGTAGACCCCATACCCGTTGTGGGCATCGGAAGCGGCGCCTTGCTGGGGCTTAACCATGTGTACTCGGTGCTGATACTTAATAACATCACTTACATAGGCGAGCGCGCCTTCGAGAATAACCCGAGGCTGACGATATACTGCCAGGCCGCGGCGGCGGGCGAAAACTGGCATGCCGATTGGAATATATCGGGACGCCCCGTCTACTGGTCGGTTAACGCCATTAACACCTACGCCGGAAGTTTCGAGTACATTATCGTTAACAGCTCGAATGTAACCATAACAAGGTATATCGGCGGCTCTCAGGACCCCGAGGTTCCGCAGGTTATAGACGGCATAAATGTAACAAGGATAGGGCCGTACGCCTTCTCGGCAAGCGACATCGTGTCGGTAAGGCTGCCCTCGACACTGCAAGCCATAGATACATACGCCTTCGCCTACTGCGAAAACCTCGCCTCGGTATCCATTCCCGCAAGCGTGAGGACTATAAACAATTACGCCTTTGCCTACTGCACATCTTTGGCGGCGGCGAATATCGCCCCCTCGAGCGGGCTGCTTTCGACCCTGGGCTGGGGCGTGTTTATGGGCTGCTCGGCTCTCGAGCAGATAATAATACCCGAAACCGTTTCGACAATGGGCGGGCAGGTGTTTAAGGACTGCAAATCCGATTTGACGATAATCGTGCGGCATACATTAAGTGCGGGCGAGCCCGCATCCGTTCCCAACGGCTTTAACAACCAGTGGAACATGAAGGGCTACCTTAACGGCGTAGCGCAGTTCTATCAGTTTGTGTGGCAAAGAGCATAGCATAAATTAAAAACCGAAGTTAGGAGTTAGGGTATATTACCTGTACTCCTAACTTTTGGTATGTATAACGGAGTATTATATGGAGTTTCCTTTCAAATTGAAGCCCGTGACGATGGACTACATCTGGGGCGGCGAAAAGCTGAATAAATTCTGGAACAAGGCCGGCGAGAGCCAAAAGATTGCCGAAAGCTGGGAGCTTTCGTGCTACCCCGGAAGGGAAAGCGTGATAGTAAGCGGAAAGCACACGGGCAAAAACCTTGCCGAGTACCTTAAGGAGTTCCCCGAGGCGTTGGGAAGCAGGAAGTTTGAGAGATTCCCCCTTCTTGTAAAGCTGATTGACGCCACGGGCGACCTTTCGGTTCAGGTGCACCCCGATGATAAGTTTGCCATGGAATTTGAAAACGAATTGGGCAAGACCGAAATGTGGTATATCGCCGACGCAGACGAGGGATCTTCTATATATTTCGGCTTCAACCGTGATGTGACCAGAGAGGAGCTGAGGCAAGCCATAGAGGGCGGAACGCTGTGCGAACTGCTGAACAAAGTGCCCGTAAAGGCGGGTGATGTCTTTTTCGTAGAGGCGGGCACCGTGCACGCCCTGCTAGCGGGCATTACAGTAATCGAGATTCAGCAAAACAGCGGCGTGACTTACAGGATGTTTGACTATAACCGAGTGGACGCGAACGGAAACCCCCGCGAGCTGCACATCGAAAAGGCCATAGCCGTCGCAAACCTTAATAAAAAAGAAATACCAGACCCCGACAGAGGGACGGATATATATAAAGAATATAAGATAAGGCCGCTTGCCGACTGCCCGTATTTCAAAGTTAGGGAGATAGACATAAACGGCATTTACCCCATATTCAACGGCGAGAGTTTCACAACCTTTACAGTCGCCGAGGGCGAGGGCGTGATGTTCGACGGCACCAGCGTTCAGAAAGGGGATACGGTGTTCGTGCCCGCGGGGTGCGACACAGCCATAAACGGCAGGATAAAGATAATAGAAACCACATTATAAAAAATATATAAAGAGGTAATTATGTATTATATCGGTATCGACATCGGAGGAATGTCCATCAAGGGCGGGATAACCGACGAAAACGGCAATATCCTCGCAAAAGGAAGCATCGTAACAAAACCCTACAACCCTTACCGGGAAACAGTAAAGGATATCGCGGGCCTGTGCAAAAAGCTAATGGCGGAAGCGGGTATTACCGAAGCCGACATAAAAGGCGTTGGCATGGGGATACCCGGCACTATAAACAGCCAAAAAGGCGTTATAACTTACTCCAACAACATACACTTCGAGAATGTGCCCATTGTTAAGGAGTTCAGAAAGTACATAGATGTGCCCACCTACATCGGCAACGACGCCAACTGCGCCGCTTTGGGCGAGATGGTGTTCGGAACGGGCAAGGGCTATAAGGACGCCATATTTATCACGCTGGGCACAGGCGTGGGCAGCGGTATTATTATAGACGGCAAGATATTCGAGGGCAAGGACGGCGCCGGCGCCGAAGCCGGGCACATGGGCATAAGGATTGGCGGCGATAAATGCACCTGCGGCAAGAGAGGCTGCTGGGAATCCTACGCCTCGGCAACCGCCCTTATAAGGCAAACCCAAAGGGCGATGAACCGCCACCCCGAAAGCCTTATGCACAAGGTTGCCGCCGAACACGGCAAGGTTAGCGGGCGCACGGCGTTTATAGCCGCGAGAGCGGGCGATAAGGCCGCTCTGGGCGTTGTAAACAGGTATGTAAAGTATGTTTCCGAAGGGCTGATTTCCCTCGTTAACATTTTCCGCCCCGAGATTCTGCTGATTGGCGGAGGAATATCCAACGAAGGCGATTACTTCATCAAAAAGCTTCAAAGACAGGTTAGCTTATATAGCTACGGCGGCAGGCGCAACCCCTATGTAAAGGTGCTTAAGGCATCCTTGCTTAACGACGCGGGGCTTCTTGGAGCCGTCGCACTCTGCGTTAGACACTAACAGGTTATCGATGGAATATAAAGATTTGTTTTTGCTGGTGGAAAAACCCGCCCGCTACGCAGGCGGAGAGTTCAACCTGCCCGACATCAACAAGCCCCATAAGGTTAAATACTGCATTGCCTTTCCCGATGTTTACGAGGTCGGGATGAGCAACCTTGGCATTCAGATTATATACGATATATTAAATAAGGATAAGGATATCGTATGCGAGCGCTGCTTTGCACCGTGGACGGATATGGGCGAGCTGCTTAAAAAGTACGATATCCCGCTTTGCTCGATAGAAACAAAGACGCCGCTTAAGGATTTTGACATTCTGGGCATAAGCGTGCAGTACGAATTGGCGTACACGAGCATTTTATACCTTTTGGATCTGGCGAAGATTCCTTTTTACGCAAAAGACAGGGACGGCTCTTACCCCTTGATTGTGGGCGGCGGCCCGTGCGTTGCCAACCCCGAGCCCCTTGCCGACTTTTTTGACATAATCGTGATAGGGGACGGCGAGGAAGCTAACCTCAAATTGACAAAACTGGCGGCGGAATACAAGGGGGACAAGCAAAGGATTCTTAAAGAGGCGGCTAAGATTGAAGGGTGCTATGTGCCCTCGCTTTGCGCCGTCGAAAATGGGCTTTGCGTTACCCCCGTTAAAAAGGCCTGCGTAAAAGACCTCGACAAGGCGCCTTACCCCGAAAAGCCGCTTGTGCCAAATATGGAAGTTGTGCACAATCGCCCCGTGGTAGAGCTGTACAGGGGCTGCTACGCGGGTTGCAGGTTCTGCCAGGCCTGCTTTTTCTACCGCCCGATAAGAATAAGGGAGAAGGGGACGGTCGAGAGGCTTACGGAGGAGCTAATTAAGTCCACAGGGACGGAGGAGCTAGGGTTTAGCAGCCTTTCGAGCGGCGATTATCCCGATATCTGCTCGGTTATAGACAGCGTTTACGGGCTTTGCAAGCAAAAAAATGTTAAGATACAGTTTCCCAGCCTGCGCCTGGACAGCTATCACCCCGCCCTTTCCGAATCGACAAGAAAAAGCGGGCTGACCTTTGCTCCAGAGGCGGGTACGCAGAGGCTGAGGGATGTTATTAATAAAAACATTACCGACGAGGATATCGACAGGACGACGCGGGCCGCGTTTTCGCAGGGGTACCGCTCTGTTAAGCTTTATTTTATGGTAGGGCTGCCCACTGAAACCGATGACGACCTTAGGGGAATCGCCAATATTGTGCGCCGCATTAAAGAGATTCATTACGAGGTGCACGGCAACAGGGCGGTGAGCATAAGCGTTTCGGCGTCTATATTTGTGCCCAAGCCCCTGACACCCTTCCAATGGGTGCCGCAGATACCCTTTGAGGAGATGGAGAGGCGGCAGCAGTTCTTAAGAAACGAGCTTCGCAAGATCAAGGGCGTAAGCTTCCATTGGCACGAGCCCGCCGTGTCCTGGCTGGAGGCCGTTTTCGCGAGAGGGGACAGAAGCCTTTCTAAACTTGTTGAGGACGCTTACCTGCACGGCGCGGTGTTTGACGGCTGGACTGATAAATTCCGCTTCGATGTCTGGAAGGAATCGATTGAGAGGCTGAATATTGATACAAACAAATACACGGGCGGGTATGGCCTTGACGCCCGCCTGCCCTGGGACTTTATAGACTTCGGGGTGACAAAGAAGTACCTGTTGAACGAATACAAAATGGCGCTGGAAGGAAAGGTAACTCCTTCGTGCAAACTTGGCTGCAGGGCCTGCGGAGCGAGCAAATATGCTGACTGTAAAATACAAAAAAACTGGTGACGCCGTATATATCTCGCACATAGATGTGCAGAACATAATAAACCGCTCGGTGAGAAGGGCGGGGTATGAGCCCGAGGTATCCAAGGGCTTTAACCCGCACACGCTTTTGAAGATGTCGCCGCCCCTTCCGCTGGGGATAGAAAGCGTTGCCGAGTATTTTACCCTTTATCTGGACGGCGAAAAGCCCGAAAGGTTTGTTGAGAGGTTTAACCAAAACAGCCCCGAAGGTATAAAGGCGGTTTGGGCGGTAAAGACGGATGTATACCCCAACCTCGCGAGAGAGATAGAAGCATCGGATTATATTATTCGCGATAGCAGGCTTTTGGGATACCGAAACGAAATAGAAGAGCGCCTGAGAAGCGAGTTTGAGATTTCGGGCAAAGGAAGGCAGGCCGAGGAAAAGAAGGAAGTGTCTGCCCTTATCCTGGGCTTTGGCTTTACCGAAGAGGGGCTGAATGTCAAGCTTGCCGCGGGCAATACGGCTCTTAGGGCGGACAGATTTTTGGTTGCTCTGGGCGGATATCTCGGGCTTGATTTGAGAGTTATGGATATACTAAGGACGGCGCAATATGTCAGGCTGGGCGGCGAATCGGTTGACGCCGACATTTATATTCAAAATCTTGCCGTAAACCGTTAATTTTGCGCTAAAAATAATTAAAATTCCTTGCAATAATGGCAATAATATGATAATCTTATAAAGCCGCACAGAAAAGGCTGTAAGTCCGCATATTTTTGCGGCGCCTATATGGCGAGTCCTAGAGGAGGTAAAGATAATGTACGCTATCATTGAGACAGGCGGTAAACAGTACAAAGTCGCACCCGGGGATATACTCAAGGTTGAACTGCTGAACGCGGAAGACGCGTCCATCGTTAAGCTTGATGCCGTTATGATTAACGACAACGGCAATATCAAGGCCGGCGAAGCGGCCAAGGGCGCTTATGTTAATGCCGAAGTGATCGGAAGCGGCCGCGGTAAGAAGATTGATATTTTTACTTACAAAGCTAAGAAAAATATCCGCAAGCGCCAAGGCCACAGGCAGCCGTTTACCAAGATTAAGATCACAGAAATAGTTGGCTAATGACTAAGGTAAAGCTTTTCTATTCCGACGGCATGCTCATCGGGCTTGAGGCCCGCGGGCATAGCGGATACGCCGAGGCGGGCAAAGACATAGTTTGCGCGGCGATATCCACCCTGATACAAACGGGCTTGTTAGCGTTAACCGAGGTAGCGGGGGCGGAAGTAGAAAAGAAGGAGAAAGACGGGTATTTGTATTATAAGGTTATATCTAATAATGCGATAACCCTGGAAAAGTCCGACATAATATTAAAGTCGATAGTTGTCGGGCTGGCGGATATAGCAAAAGGGTATCCGTCGCACATCAGATTGGAGGAAACGAAAAATGTTCATTAAACTTCAATTGTTCGCTCATAAAAAAGGTGTCGGCAGCTCCAGAAACGGCCGTGACAGCGCTTCCAAGAGGCTTGGCCCCAAGAAGTCCGACGGGCAGTTTGCTCTCGCGGGCAATATACTCGTAAGGCAGAGGGGCACCAAATTCCATCCCGGTAAGAATGTCGGCATCGGTAAGGACGACACGCTGTTCGCCCTTATTGACGGCGTCGTGAAATTTGAGCGCCGCGGCAAGAGCGATAAGCAAGTGAGCGTTTACGCCGTAAGCGAATAAACGGGATTCCCCGCTTTTGGGGAACCGCATACCGATGAATGGTATATCAAACAACTTAATAACGATATCGGACTTGTCGAGCTTCGACCCAACTCATATACTCGAAAGCGGGCAGGTATTCAGGTATTATAGGACAGAATCGGGCTACAAAATTTTTTCTCAAAATTTATTTTGTAGCTTGATTTATGATAATGCCCGTGTTATAATTGATTCAAATCGGCCCGAGTACTTTTACAATTACTTCGACTTAGGGCGGGATTACGGGAGTATCAAACAAAAGCTTTCGGTATACCCAAACCTCACCGAAGCGATAGAGTTTGGCAAAGGCATCCGTATCCTAAACCAAGACCCTGCCGAAACAGTCATTTCTTTTATTATCTCGGCTAACAACAATATCCCGAGAATCAAAAAGATAATAGAGAGGCTGTGTGTTATGTTCGGCGAAGACATGGGAGGCTATTACGCTTTCCCGACAGCCAAGAGGTTGGCAGAGGCTTCGATAGAGCAACTCCGCGAGGCAGGCACAGGCTACAGAGCAGAGTACATCAAAAGCGCCGCCCTGGCAATAAAAGATGGTTTTTTGCAGAGTCTTTCAGGTATGGACACGCCCGCGGCAAGGAAGCATCTTATGTCGCAAAAAGGTATTGGCGGCAAAGTGGCAGACTGCATATTGCTGTTCGGGTACCATAGGGAAGATGTATTTCCCACAGATGTATGGATATCCCGGGTCTACCAAAAATTCTTTGCCGAATGCGAGACTTGCTCCAGAGAGCAGATGTCCAAAAGGCTTGTAGGGCTTTTTGGGAACCTAAGCGGTTATGCCCAGCAATACCTTTTCTACCATATAAGACAAACGCAAAAAAATACTAAACAATCCAAAACGGAGGAACAAAATGAACAAACCTAAAATGATCATCCTTGCGGACATTGCCAGTTTGAAAATCACCTGCGTGGGGTTTAAGCAGTTAGTCAAGAATCTGGAAGCCAAATACGAGATAGTCACCTGCAAGTTCTTCAGCTATGTCGCCAAGCGCAACCGCGACTTCAACGAGTACATCTCCGCAAACGGCTACAGCGTGTCGCTTCCCAGCGCCTCCCGCCGCCGCAATAAGCTGGACAGCAACCAGGTTATCGAGGCCGTGAGAATCGCCGACAACGACAAGATCGACGCCGTCGCGATGATTACCGGCGAAGGCGACATCCTTCCCGTAGTAGACCTTCTTAAGAGCAGAGGTAAAGAGGTTTACGACATCAATGTCGACAGCGGCAAGTACAACTACGCTTTCACCGGCTTTATAGCTGTTCCCACATCGGCACTGCGCGAGGGTTACACCGCTCCCGCCACCAAAAAGAAGGCCCCGAAGCCCGTCGCTTCCGTACAAAGGGCTGCAAACCCCTATGTCGAAGAGGCCCGCAAAGTGCTTTCGGGTTCGGAGATACTCGCCAAGTACAGAAAGTAATAATAATTATCACAAAACATACAAAAGGCCGCAAAAACGCGGCCTTTTATAATTTCAAACCTATATATGGGGCAAGAGATTTGCCCTTATTTTATGTGTTTGAGAACATCCTTCAGCCTTGAGGTGAGCTTGAATCTGGTGCAAAGCTCTGCAAGGCGGTCTTCGGTAATTTTGGTTATAAGGTTGTTTTTTTCGTCCCTTACCTCGAAGGTTACAACGCGGTCGGGTTTTATTTGCCTTAGAAGCTGCATTAGCCTTAAATTGGGCTTTACAAGCACATTGTGAGAGGCGACTGGCCCCGACCAGTTTTTTACGCCGGGGGCGAGGGAGGCAATATGCTTGTAGGACTCGCTTTCGGTGCCCGCTGTGGCCGAGATGTATACCATTACCGCCATAATGCCCAAAGAGTAGTTTATCTTTATAAACGCCGAGGCGATAAACAGCGCAAGCAGGATAAACGAAAAGATTACGCCCATAAGTTTTAGCTTTTTGAGGGTTTTTAAAGGCTTTTTGGATACGGCAAGCAGCGCCCGCGCGCCGTCTAAGGGGTATATGGGCAGCATATTGAAGGAAAAGATGGAAAGGTTGACTTTAAGAAGGTTTTCGGTGTAGGGATAAACCGAGGGAAACAGCCACCATAGCGCAAGCACTATCGTACAGATAAAGAGGTTTACGGCGGGCCCGCCGAGCGCGATAAGAAGCCCGTCGTTATTAGGGAAGGTGTCGCAGCCCTCTAAAATCGCCCCGTATGGCATCAGGGTTATTTCGGTGAGTACATAGCCTTTTATGTACGCCACGACGGCGTGGCCGATTTCGTGCAAAACCGCGGATATAACGGTGAAGATGAGCAAATCCAGCTTTCCTTGCAGGGTCAACAAAAGGGCGAATATCCAGAAGGTGCTGTGGAAGCGAAACTTTAGCATATTTTACTATATGACAAGGCCCGCTTCTTAATTATCAACTTAAGTATGATTCTCTCTCTTAAAAGGTGAATATAAAGCTATTGAAATTTTCCTTTATTTGTATTATTATGTACTAGTATTATTTATATAAATCGGGAGGGTATAATGAACGAAAACAAGCTGTACATTAAATATAAATTTAACGGCAAGGTGTACGAGGACGACCTCTACCAGACCCAGCATTATTTTATAGAAGACAACACCACCGAGAACGAATTAAAAATAACCATAATCCCCAGAGAAAAAATAGAGCTTATTGCTTTTGAACTTCGCTACTCCAGAAACTACGCCAACGACGAGAGAGTTTTCTGCAACGGATACCAGTCCTGGACGACCTCTAGAGAGTACCGCAGGGGCGACAAGTACCGCGGCATAACCTGGCTTACCAAGCTTTTGCCCATGTTTAAGTATCTGCCCGCCACGATGAGCGACGAGATTTTTTACACCTATCCCAAGACCGCGGGCGTCTTTCACAGCTACACCTATACCTATTTCCGCAAGGATAACGAGTTTGAGCTTTGGGGCTCCCTCACCGAGAGGCAGGGCTTTACCATCTTTAAGGCAGACTTTAACAAGAATACCTTCGTAATCGCCAAGGATGTCGAGGGGCTTATTATAGATTCGCCGTATCAGCTGTTTAATGTCGTGCGCTTCAAGGGCGCTTACGACGCTGTCTTCGACAGCTATTTCGGGCTTATGAACCTGCCGAAGCCCCGCACAGACTTTTTGTCGGGTTACACCTCTTGGTATAACTACTTCGGAAGGATAACCGAGGATATTATCCTCAGGGACCTTAGCAACCTGGACAGGGTGAAAGAGTATGTGAACATATTCCAGGTGGACGACGGCTATCAGCCCACGGTCGGAGACTGGCTGTTGCCCTGCGAGAAGTTCCCCAACGGAATGAAATATATCGCCGACAAGATTCACGAAAAGGGCTACAAAGCCGGCCTTTGGCTTGCCCCCTTTAACGCCGCTAAGAACTCGAAACTTGTGGCCGAGCATCCCGATTGGCTTATAAGAAAACCCAACGGAAGGCCGCTTATCGGCAGCATTGCTTGGGGCGGCGCTTATACGCTGGATATCTACCACACCGAGGCCCGCGACTACATCAAGAAGGTTCTTGGCACCGTGGTTAACGAGTGGGGCTTCGATATGGTCAAGCTGGACTTCCTTTACAGCCAATGCATACTGCCGAGAAACGGCAAAACAAGAGGCACAATTATGTGCGAGGCGATGGAATTCCTGCGTGAGTGCATAGGCGACAATAAGCTGCTTTTGGGCTGCGGCGTGCCCCTGGGCGCCAGCTTCGGCTATGTTGACGCCTGCCGCGTGGGTTGCGATGTGGACTTGAAGTACACGGGCAAGATTTACAATAAGATGCACATAAGCCGAGAAGTGCCCTCGGCGCAAAACTCCATAAATAACGCCATACAGAGAAGGCACCTCAATAAGCGCGCATTCGCCAACGACCCCGATGTGTTCTTCCTGCGCGACTATAACCTCGACTTCACCAAAGAGCAAAAGCTGCTGCTCGCCAAGATTAACAACCTGTTTGGCAGCGTGCTGTTTGTTTCCGACGATGTTGGCACTTACACCGACGAGGAAGTAGAGTACCTGAAGAAATTCTTCCGCAAGTCCAACGCCATGATAATAAGCGCCGACTATGTGGACGACGACAAGATTCTTATATTCTACCTTGAGGACGGCATTCGCAAAAAGCTGGAGTTCCGCCTCTCGACCGGTGAAGGCAACATCATGGAAAATGTGTAAATCGGTAGCATAAGATACAAAAAACGGCCGATTCCGGATTGATCCGGAGTCGGCTTTTTTTTGGCTTCGGGCAAACCGTTTCGCGCAAGGATTCGCGGCAAAGGGTAAATGTAAATATTTATATAGCCTTGCCGTACACTTTTTTTGAGGGGGCGCTCATATACTATTGATATGACAAGCGTTAGGCTGATTTTGGATAAGGACGAGGCGGGCGAAAAGGAGTATATCTTGCACAGGCTTCGCTATTATCCCTCCTGCAAGGTGGAGGAAACCGCCCATAAAAACCTTATCACCCTCGACATAGAAAGCGAGGATAAGGGGTTTCGGGCGGTAATCAGGGATATCGTTTCGTCGGTTATAACAACTTTTTATAAGTATAAATTCATGAAGGCGGGCATTTCCGTGCCCGAGGGCGGTGGGCTGGAATACGCCGCCTTTTTCGGTGCGATACTAAGCTTCGATCTGGAGGAAGAAAAGGAAAAGATAGAAAAAAAGCTCATTAACTTAAAATATATTTCCTTAAAGGGGCTGTATAGCTTTGCCCTCGATAAGCTTATTGAGGGCTGGGCGGCCCTGCTTACCCTCGCAAACAGGCTGCTTTCGCAATGCAAAACAAAAGAAGATGTTTTGGATCTGGTTCTTTTTTTGCTTGCCGTGGACAACAATCTTTCGCCGCGTGTGAGGCTTAAAAACCCCGAAAGCAACGAGATTATCTGTAACGATATAAGGCTTCCCATCCCGCGATTGACGGATGACTTCGACCAGAACGCATTAATCGCAATTGTGCGGGAGCGCCCACTTAGCATAGTTTTGGACGAGCCTTCGGGGCTTAGCGAAAATTTTATTGCGGCAATCCACTGCCTTTCGGAATAGTATATATATACGACAGGAGCGTGTTTGAAAAGCGTCGGATATTATAACGGAAGTTTTGGCGCGCTTGTGGATATGTATATACCCATAAACGACAGAGGCTGCTACTTCGGCGACGGCATTTATGAGGCTTCCTATGGCCGAAACGGCATTGTTTACGCTTTGGACGAGCATATAGACAGATTCTTCCGAAGCGCCGGGATTATCGGGCTTAATCTTACATTTACCCCAAAAGTGCTTGAGGAAATTATTTATTCCGCCGTGGCGAAAACCGAGCTGAAAGAATTTTTTGTATACTGGCAGGCGACGAGGGGCACGGCGGAGAGAAACCACAGCTATCCCGACGGAATGGCTGCCAACCTTTGGGTTATCGTTAAAGAGCGCAAAATGCGCCCTAAGGGCGACAAAATGAGGCTGATAACCGTTGAGGACACGAGGGGGCTTTGGTGCCATATAAAGAACTTAAACCTTCTGCCTAATGTGCTGGCGAGCAAGGAAGCGGCGAAAAAGGGGGCGGACGAGGCTGTATTTATAAGGGACGGAATCGTGACCGAGTGCGCCCACAGCAATATATCAATCCTTAAAGGCGGAAAGCTTATTACCGCCTCCGAAAGCAGATACATATTGGCGGGCACGGGAAGGGCCCATCTTATAGCCTTGTGCAAAAAGCTGGGCATACCCGTAGAGGAGCGCCCCTACGGCAAAGACGAGCTTCTGGGTGCCGATGAGGTAATCGTCACAAGCGCCGGCGCGCCTTGTTCGGGGGTTATAGAGATAGACGGAATGGCTGTGGGCGGCAAAGCGTCGGATGTTTTGAAAAAGCTTCAGGAAACCCTTTACAAGGACTTCTTTGAAAAGACGGGCGGCTGATATGTCGGAGATATATAAAAGTTACAGGGTTGCCGCCGTAATCGATCTGGGAGCTTTGGAAAACAATATCGGAATTATAAGGCAGAGGGCGGGGAAATCCAAGATAACAGCGGTCGTAAAAGCCGACGCCTACGGGCACGGGGCAAGAAGAGTGGCAACGCATATAGAGCCTTATGCCGACGCCTTTGCCGTGGCAATCCCCGAGGAAGGGATAGAGCTGAGAGACGCGGGCATATCTAAGCCCATACTTATTCTGGGCGAAACGATGGAAGCCTTTTACCCCGATTTGTTTGAGTATTCGCTTACCCCCTGCGTTTTTAACCTTTGTACGGCGGAAAAACTAAACGGGCTTGCAAAGAGAAAGGCTAAAATTCTGGGCGTTCAGGTAGCCGTGGATACGGGAATGTCCAGGCTGGGATTTTATTGGAAGAGCGCCACGGAGAATATAGCAAAGATAGCGTCCCTTAAAAACTTAAAGATAGAGGGGGTATATTCTCACCTTGCCTGCTCGGACGAAAAGCTGAACCCATATAACGATTTGCAGAGAGAGCGGTTTGAGAAAGTGATAAGGGCATTAAAAAGAAGAAGGATAAGGGTGCCCGCTTTTCATCTCGCAAACAGCGCCGAGATTATAGAGAGGGGAGGCTCTTACAATTTTGTTAGGGCGGGGATTATGCTTTACGGGCTGTACCCTTCGGGCGAGGTTATGAAAATCCCAATGCTGAAGCCCGTGATGTCGCTTGTATCGCATATAGCATCCTTAAATACGCTGCCCGCCGGGACAGGGGTGAGCTACGGCAAAACTTATGTTACGGATAAAAAGACGGTTATCGCGACTATTCCCGTTGGATACGCCGACGGATACCCGAGGGCTTTGTCCAACAAAGGAAGGGTGATTATAAAAGGGCAATCCGCCCCCATAACAGGCAGGGTGTGCATGGACCAGTTTATGGCAGATGTAACCCATATAAAGGGCTGTGAAATCGGCGATGAGGTGATACTTATCGGAGGAGAGGGAAAAGAAAGGATTACCGCCGATGAGATAGCGGCAATCTGCGGGACGATAAATTATGAGATTGTGACGGGAATATCGAAAAGAGTCCCGAGAGTCTATATCAAAAGAGGTTAAGTGTCACCCTTAACCTCCGTTCGTTATTAATAGTTTATTTAATTTACCTTATCGCAAGCGTAGCTTGCACTTCAGGGGCCTTTCTTCACGCGGATAAATAATATTACTCCGCTTCCGCCTCTCCTTCTTCCGCCTTGAAGAACTCGGGGTAGTTTTTCTCGAGGTATTCTTTTACTTCGTCGGGGTAGCCGATGGTGAGGGGCTTGTTGAACTTCTTGAAGGCGTATTTGATCTGGACGGCGCCCGTGAAGGTGTTTTCGCCGACGGTAAAGTCGCAGTCGACGGTGAAGGTGACGGAAACGGGCAGCATGGTTTTGTTGTCCGCCTCTATGCTTACCGCGCATTTGGTGATTTTGTCTTTGTCGATTCCCGCGGCGAGGGCGGCGAGTTCTTTAAGCTTGGACTCGGTGTACTCGGCCTCAAATAGGCTGCGGTTTGTGGCGGGATAGGTAGCCGTGTAGGAAAGCCTTTCGAGCTCGGCAAAGAAGGGGGAAACGGGTATGAAAGGCATTTCGGGGGCTTCCTCTCCTTCCTGCGGCGTGCCCGTCTGGAGCTCGTTGTCGTAGTAGAAGAAGGTTTTGTTGTCGATGAGGAATACCTTGGCGGGCTTTTGTATGCTGTAAAGGTATCTGAAGGCTTTTTCGTCGTTGAGCTGTATGAGCTTAAGGGAATAGCTGTTATATGACGCGTATCCGCCTGCCAGGGCGCTTTCGCCGGCATAGGTGATGAACACATCGCAGTCGTAGCTTTCGATTTCGGCGACAGCCTCAAAGACCGGGCCTGCGTCTTCTATGTTTGGGTAAACGGTGTTGTCGCACCCCGCGAGGGTAAGCGAAAGGCATACCGCGGATATCATAACTATGGCAAGTAGGGCTCTTTTTTTCATCAGGAAACTCCCGTCAATGGTCTACTTAACATTATACAATTAAAATTTATCAAAATCAATCTGTGTTTTACTCATATCGGGGCAAGTTTTTGGTATCTACGGCCGTCGCGCGGGTTGCGAATCCCGAAGAGTAGGAGTTATCAATAAGCGGCAACAGGTTTCCGTAAAACAAACCCATAAAGTTAACGCCAAAACCGCGAAGAAAACGATACATTTTTTCATAAAATTCCCTCGGAATGCCTTATTTTGATTTAGTTATAGATATAAATCGGCGGCGTAACGGCAGGTTTTTGTAAATATGCGCAATTTTTCGACATATCCTTCGCCTTTGTCGCAAAATTAGCCAAAATACAGCCCTTCGTTCCCTTGTGGTATATAAGTGCGGTTGCTATAATTAGTTCACGAAAACGAAGGAGGTATAACGGCTATGGATAAATACCTGATTTACCAAATCGGTGAGGCTATACTGCTGGAAGTCGGCGGGGTAACCAATATCATCTATCCTAAGGGCGCCGACACTCCCGACACACTGATTGTCGAGAGCAAAGACGGCCGATACTCGCTAAAAATAAAGGCTGTCTGATTGCCGGTGAGTTCCGAGGGGCCGCGTCGCGGCCCCTTTTAATTTGAAGCCCCGCCAATTGTCATACGGAACCGAAAATATCCAAAAAGAAGAAAAACGGAGCCAAAAGCCTTGCCTCCTTAAATGTTGACTTGCCGAAACCAATAATGGTATAATAGCGCCATGGATAAGAAGATCCTCGACCTTTTGCTTGCGATATGCAAGGCATCCCCGAACGGAAAGCCCGTCATACTCGAAAAGAAGGAGCTTTTGAATAAATTATTCCCGTCCGACAGCGAGATGGACGACGCCGCCCTTATGCGGCTGGCCAAAGAGCTTGCCATCGGGGGATATATAAAGCTGTCGTATACGGACGATAAGGTTCTGGGCGTTGCCGCTTTGCCAAAAGGGCTTCTGGTCGCCGAGGAGACAAAAGAAGACAGCAATCTCGCGGCGGTAAAGAAGGAAGTCGAAAGCAAGGCCGTGCCTAAAGGGCGGCTGGCGTTTGCCGTATTCTGGGCGGCTTTCGCGGGCAGCTTCTGCGGCGGGGGATTAATATACCTTATCCTTTGGCTGGCGGGTAAATGCTGAGAGACAAAAGAGAAAGGGTGCTGATGGATGTAATTTACGCCTCTGCATCAAGCAAATCCGGACAATGCATTCTGTCCCCCGTGGAGATTCTGCAGAGGATACCGCTTGATATTGCCATACACGAAGAGGATCTGGAGCCGCTTTTTTATAACCTTTCGCTGGAAGGGTACTTCGATTTCGAGAAGGCCGATTTCAAGGGCGACCCGATGTTTTTGTTTACCCTTAAAGAAAAGGGGTTGTCTTACGAAAGAGACAAGAAAAATAAAAGACGCAGCCTAATTATTAAAATCGTTTCTACCGTTGCTTTTGCTTTACTTGCCGCGCTTGTAAGATACATCGTTGGGTTAATAATAGGTAAGTAGGGGCTTTTAATGGAGAAATTTAAGATTTCCACAAATTATTCTCCCTGCGGAGATCAGCCGCAGGCTATCGAGGCGCTAACCGAAGGCGTCCTTAAAGGCTACGGCACTCAGGTGCTTCTTGGCGTTACGGGAAGCGGAAAAACCTTTACCGTAGCCAATATCATACAAAACCTTCAGCGCCCTGCCCTGGTTATTGCCCACAACAAGACGCTTGCCGCCCAGCTTTGCAACGAGTTCAGGGAGTTATTCCCCGAAAACAGGGTGGAATACTTTGTTTCGTACTACGATTATTATCAGCCCGAAGCTTACATCCCTCGTAGCGATACCTATATCGAAAAGGATATGTCCATAAACGATGAGATAGACAAGCTGCGCCACAGCGCTACCTCGTCTTTGGGCGAAAGAAGGGATGTTATTGTCGTGGCGTCGGTATCCTGCATCTACGGCCTGGGCGCGCCCGAGGCTTACTTCCGGAATGTGCTTTCCCTCCGCCCGGGCTTCGAGGTCGACAGGGATATGATTATAGACAAGCTTGTATCTATGCAATACAAGCGCAGCGATATAGACTTCGTTCGCTCGACCTTCAAGGTAAGGGGCGACAGGCTGGAGATATTCCCCTCGGGCAGCACCTCGCTGGCTGTAAGGGTGGATTTCTTCGGCGATACCGTGGAGAAGATTTCGGAGTTTGACACAACCACGGGCAAGTCGGTTTCGACGCTGGCGCACGCCGCTATCTACCCCGCCTCGCACTATATTGTGGGGCAGGATGTAGAGCCTATCCTCGAGCAGATAAAGCAGGATATGGAGGAAAGGGTAAAGTACTTCGAGGCGCGCAACAAACTGATTGAGGCCCAGCGCATAAGGGAAAGGGTATCTTACGATATCGAAATGATCAGGGAAATGGGCTACTGTAACGGCATAGAAAACTATTCCCGCTACTTCGACGGCAGGTCCCCCGGCGAGCCGCCGTTTACCCTTCTGGATTACTTCCCCGACAATTTTATCCTCTTTGTGGACGAAAGCCATATAACCCTTCCGCAAATAAGGGGAATGTACAACGGCGACCTTTCGAGAAAGAAAAACCTTGTGGATTACGGCTTCCGCCTGCCGGCGGCATACGACAACCGCCCGCTTAACTTTAACGAATTTAACGCCCGCATAAAGCAAATGATATGTATGTCGGCTACCCCCGCCGAGTATGAGCTCAGCAGGGCGGAAAGGGTTGCCGAGCAGCTGTTAAGGCCTACCGGGCTTGTGGACCCCTCGATTTCGGTGCGAAAGACGGAAGGGCAGATAGACGACCTTATTTCGGAAATAAACAAGGCGATAGAGCAAAAGGGCAGGGTGCTTGTTACCACCCTTACCAAAAAGATGGCAGAAAGCCTTACCGCCTACCTGAAGGAGCACCGCATAAAGGTTATGTATATGCACAGCGATGTTGATACCCTCGAAAGAATGGATATAATCACAAAATTGAGGCGGGGCGATATCGATGTGCTTGTGGGCATAAACCTGTTGCGCGAGGGGTTGGATATCCCCGAGGTGCTGCTTGTGGCCATATTAGACGCCGACAAAGAGGGCTTTTTGCGCTCGCGCTCGTCGCTCATTCAGACGGTGGGCAGGGCTGCGAGAAACAAGGACGCCCGCGTAATAATGTACGCCGACACGATTACCGGAAGTATGGCGGAGGCGATAGCCGAAACCGAGCGCAGAAGGCGTATCCAGATTGAGTACAACCAAAAGCACGGCATAACGCCGAAGACCATTGTCAAGCCCATAGTTAACACCCTTGCCATTACGCAGAAGGCCGAGGACGATGGCGGAGCAAAAGATATAACGGCGCAGGACATCGCAAAAGAAATCGAGCGCCTCCGCCGCCAGATGGCTACAGCGAGCGCGGCGTACGACTTCGAGGCCGCCATCGTATTGCGCGACAGGATAGCCGAGCTTAAGGCCGAGCTGGAAAAAAGAATGGGAGAATAACCGCGAAGGATAATATATGAACGATAAGATTATTGTAAGAGGCGCGAGGGAAAACAACCTCAGAAATATAGATGTAGAGATACCGCGCAACAAACTTGTGGTGTTTACGGGGCTTTCGGGCAGCGGAAAATCGTCGCTTGCCTTCGATACCATCTTCGCCGAAGGGCAAAGGCGGTATATTGAGAGCCTTTCGAGCTACGCCCGCCAGTTTCTGGGGCAGATGAATAAACCCGTCGTAGAATCCATAGACGGGCTTTCTCCCGCCATTTCGATAGACCAGAAAACAACGGCAAAGAACCCCCGCTCGACGGTGGGCACGGTTACAGAGATTTACGATTATTTAAGGCTTCTTTACGCCCGCATAGGCGTGCCCCATTGCCCTCAATGCGGAATGGAGATAAAGAGCATAACCGTAGACCAGATCGTGGAGATCGTTTCGGCATATCCCATTGGCACAAAGCTTATAATTCTCGCCCCCGTCGTGAGAGGCAGAAAGGGCGAGTACACCAAACAGCTTGAGGCGCTAAGAAAGGCGGGTTACAGCAGGGTAAGGATAGACGGCGAGCAAAGGGAGCTCGAGGAAGAGATAACGCTGGATAAAAACATCCGCCACAACATAAGCGTCATCGTGGACAGGCTTATTGTCAAAGAGGATATGAGCCGCCGCTTAACCGACAGCGTCGAGGCGGCGCTTAAGCTTGCCGACGGCATTGTCGCCGTTGAGGCGGACGGGAAAGAACAAATCTTTTCGACCAAATACGCCTGCCCCGACTGCGAGATATCCATACCCGAGCTTACGCCCAGAATGTTTTCGTTCAACAGCCCCTTCGGCGCCTGCGAGCAGTGCACGGGCCTTGGCTTTAAGAACGAAATAGATGTAAAGAAGCTGATACCGGACGACAGCCTGTCTTTAAGCGAGGGCGCCGTAAAGGTTTCGGGCTGGAACCTTATAGATGTAGGCAAGCTCGCCGAAATGCAATTTCGGGCCCTTTCCAAGCATTTCGGGTTTTCGATGGATACCCCTTACAGGGATTTGCCCGAGCGTATCAAGCACATTATTTTGTACGGCACCGAGGAAAAACTGAGAATGAAATGGCAATCCTCGAAGTTCAGCGCCGAATACAATACCAATTTTGAGGGTATTGTCAATAACCTCATGCGCAGGTACAACAACACGACCTCCGACAGCGTCAAAAACGATATAGAAAGGTATATGACAACGCTGCCATGCGAGGGCTGCCACGGCAAGAGGCTAAAAAAAGAGGCGCTATCGGTTACCGTCAACGACAGGAATATAATAGAGCTTACCGAAATGCCCGTGGCCGCGCTGTACAGGTTTTTTGAAACGGCGAAGTTTAACAAGCGCGACACCATAATAAGCGAGCCCATTGTAAAGGAAATAAAGACCCGGCTGCAGTTCTTAATAGATGTCGGGCTTGGGTATCTTACCCTCTCCCGCTCGTCGGGCACGCTCTCGGGCGGCGAGGCGCAGCGCATAAGGCTGGCTACACAGATAGGCAGCGGGCTTATGGGCGTTTTGTATATCCTTGACGAGCCCAGCATAGGGCTTCACCAGAGGGACAACGGCAAGCTGCTCGCAACGCTTATGAAGCTTCGCGATCTGGGCAACACCCTGATTGTCGTCGAGCACGACGAGGAAACGATAAGGGCGGCGGATCATATTATCGACATCGGCCCCGGCGCGGGCGCGAACGGCGGCACGCTTGTCTTTTCGGGCACCCCCGAGGAAATCATGAAGTGCGACGAATCCATAACGGGGCAGTACCTTAGCGGCAAGCGCAAAATCCTCATACCCGAAAAGAGGCGCAAGCCGGACGGCAGATACCTTTCGGTAATAGGGGCAAGGCAGAACAACCTAAAGAATATAAATGTCGACATTCCCGCGGGGCTTATTACCGCCGTAACGGGAGTTTCGGGAAGCGGTAAATCCTCGCTGGTAAACGGCATAATTTACCCCCACCTCGCCAACAAACTGAACGGCGCCCAGATTGACGAAGGGGCTTTCGGACAGGTTACGGGGCTTGAACACTTCGACAAGGTTATAAACATAGACCAAAGCCCGATAGGCAGGACGCCGCGCTCTAACCCCGCCACCTACACGGGATTGTTCACTCCTATACGCGACCTGTTCGCCATGACCCCCAACGCAAAGGCGAGAGGGTATAAAGCGGGAAGGTTCAGCTTCAATGTTTCGGGCGGCAGGTGCGAAAACTGCATGGGCGACGGCATAATCAAGATAGAAATGCACTTTTTGCCCGATGTCTATGTGCCCTGCGAGGTATGCAACGGCAAGCGTTACAATAAAGAAACCTTAGAGGTAAAATACAAGGGCAAATCCATTTGCGATGTGCTGGATATGACGGTTGAGGAGGCTTACACCTTCTTTGAAAACCAGCCGCAGATACTCTCGAAAGTAAAGGCCCTGTACGAAGTGGGGCTTGGGTATATAAAACTCGGGCAGCCCTCGACAACGCTTTCGGGCGGCGAGGCGCAAAGGGTAAAGCTGGCGACAGAACTTAGCAAGAGAAGCACGGGCAAAACTGTATATATTCTGGACGAGCCCACAACCGGGCTGCATGTAGCCGATGTGGAGAAATTGATTGTCATACTCCAGAGGCTTGCCGACGCGGGCAACACCATAATCGTTATCGAGCATAACCTGGATGTCATAAAAATAGCCGACCATATAATTGACCTCGGCCCCGAGGGCGGCGACGCGGGCGGAAATATCGTGGCGACAGGCACCCCCGAGCAGGTTGCCGAAAACCCCGAAAGCTTTACCGGGCAGTATCTTAAACCCTTGCTGAAGGGACGAAATTAATAATCGATAAACAAAAAAGGTTCCCGCCAGGGAACCTTTTTTATATCAAACCAACCTTTGCGCTAAAGTATGTTGCCTATCCTTACGCCCGACATCTCCGAGAGGGATTCCGAAAGCACCATTAATCTTGTAAGCATCGCGGTGGAGGATTCGTAGTCTTCGGTTTTTACATAGCCCTTAAACTCGCCCAAAGTCGCGGCAATTTCGTTTAGCGGAAGGTGGGGCAGAAACATCTCCATTTTGCTATGCTGTTTATCCCACCACTCCTCGACTTGTATTGTCTTGGCGAGATCGTATTTGCCGTCGGGGGGATTGGTGAGCTCCTCGAGCATAGAGTCGAATTGCGAAAAAACTTTATCCAGATATATTTCCTGGAATATCCCGAACGCCAGAAGGAGTATCAAAAACATTATCGCGATAACCATTCTGAAATTCATATACGCCTCCTTATAATTCCACGGTAAAGTATTTATCGTCCTTGGGTTGGACGAATATTTTGCTGCTTTCGGTTGTCATAAGCACGACATCCTTTAGTGCGATATTGCGCTGCTTGAGAAATTGGTTTATTTGCTCGCGGCTGGTATTGCTTATGCCAAGGTTTGCCTCTATAATCTTTCCTTCAACCACAAGCGAGAGGGGGACGGACTTTGGCGCGGGCGCCTGCTCGCGGGGGAGAATCGAGAGGTGCCCGTTTGTTTCGACTATGGCGTAAGCCACCTGCTCTATCGAGAAAAACTGCTGAGAGCGCAGGCTTTCCAGAATGTCGTTTACATCCATATTGAGCTTTTTGAGCATTTCGGAGTCGATGCCGTTTTCGTTTATGACTATCATCGGCTTGCCGTTCATAACCCGCCTGAAGCGTATAGATTTGGTGCAGACAAGGGTTAAGAAATAATGCACAACGAATATGGTAAGCAGGGGCACAATGCCGTAAAGGATAGGGGTGGAGATATCTTCGATAGGGGTGGTGGCGAGCTCGGCGACAATAAGGGTTATAACGAACTCGAAAGGCTGAAGCTGCCCGAGCTGCCGCTTGCCCATAAGCCTTAATCCGAGCAGGATAAAAAAGAATATAATAAGCGTCCTTATTATTACAACCAGCATATCCGTAGTATGCAAAAACCGGCGCCATTTATTTGCTTTTGTCCTTTGTATCTAATATAATAACCCCATAGCAGAGTAAGTGAACCGCGCGCGAAACCCCAAAAGAGGTTTCCATAGTGCTTTGGAATGGGATGTTGTCCAAAGACGAATGGCTTTAAGCCTGCGGTGGTTTGCTGCATCCGTTGCTAAGGCAATTAATTGTCTTTTTGTAATGGAGCTCTCCTAATCTAATCATGCGAGGAGGCTTTTTTCATGAGAATCAAACCTTATTTCACGACCAAAAGAATCGCGTATCTGGCGATTCTCGTGGCAATCAATGTCGCTATCAATTGCTTCGACATTAACATGGGTTCCCTGAAAATGACATTTTCCTATATCCCGTGCTTTATAGCGGGGATATTCCTCGGGCCGGTAAGCGGGCTTATAGTCGGGGTGTTGGGAGATGTCCTTGGAATGGTTATAGCGCCAAAAGGTGCATGGATTCCGCTTATAACGGTATCCGCGGGGCTTATAGGGCTAATACCCGGGCTTATCTGCATGATAAAGAAGCTGAATATCTTTGTAAGAATCGGCATATCTTTGGTTGTTGTCTTTGTGGTTTGCACCGCGGGCTTAAATACCTTTGCCCTCTTTCAGATAATGAGCAGGGGAAGAACTTTCTGGGTATACCTCGGGGGTAGAATAGGGCCGCAGGCGGCGGTGTATGCCATAAACGCCGTGATAATATTCCTGCTGTATCCGCCTCTCAAAAAATATGTGTTCAAGAAGGAGTTTGCGTAATCGCGGGTTGAGGGCGCTTCAGCTTTCGGAATTGCATTATGCTCTCTACATTTATAAGCCCGAAGATATAGCAGAACAGGGCATACATTACCGCGCCCGCGGCCAGAGCGGCAAAAAGCGCGAATATGCCCGTGGGGCCAACAAGAAGCGAATGTATCCACTTCGAGAAGAAAACGCAGGGCACGGCAATAGAGGCTACCATAACCGTGGTTTTGAGGAACCCAAAACTAAGATTGGCGCGCTTTCTTAGGTAATACATATTTCCGCACGCGCATATCACGAGAGCGGCGGCGTTGGCAACTACAACCGAGTAAATACCCATATATTTTGGCAAAACATAAATGGCGGCAAGCATGAAAACGGCGCTTATGCAGTAGCTGAAGAAGCTCTGCTTTTCCATTCCGATGCTGTTTAGCGTGCTTGTCGTTATCATATTTATGGGCATAACGAGCATAAAGCAGGAAGCCGCCTCGAGGTACTTGCCCGACTCGATATCGGTAAACAGGAAAGAGGTAAGCTCGCGCCCGAGAGCGGCAAACGCCACCATAAACACCCCGCTTATCACTAACGCGAAATTGATGCCGCCGCATACCTGGCGGTTTAGCATAATCATGTTGTTTTTTACGCCGCTTTCGCTCATTTCGGGCACAAGCACGATTGTCATCGAAGCGATAATTGCGTTGGGGGCGAGAAGTAAGGGGTTTGCCATGCCCGCGATACGCCCGAAGCTTGCCGTGGCGTCCGCCACGCTGTAGCCCGCGGCGATAAGCCTCGCGGGAAGCATAATCGCAAGGATTGTGCCTATAAGGCTTCCGAATACCCTCATTGCCGTAACGGGCAGGGCGGGCTTGGCGATTTCGCTTATTTTGCGCGGCTTTTCGACCTTGCCGCCTTTAACGATGTACAAAATTATAAGAATGACGGCGACAGTCAGGTCGGAGATTGTGAAGGCAAGAGCTATGCCGTACGCGCCGCTCGCGCCGGCGAACAGACCCGAAACAAAGAGGGCGGTGAAAACTATGCGCAAAACTTCCTCGACGGTTTCGGTTACGCTGAAATAGGTGAATTCTTTGCTTCCCCAAAACCACGCCCTGATAATGCTGTATACGCAGGTGGATAGCAGGGCGGGAAGCATAATGTAAAACAGCGGCACGGCACGGGTATCCGAAAACAGCGCGCCGAGGTACGGCCTTAGAAGGAACAAGATTATAATTGTCCCAAGGGACACGAGTATTCCGAGAATCAAGGCGGTGGAGAACTGTGCGTAGCCTTTGCTTTCGGAATTGAGCGCCCTGTCCTCGGCGATTTTTCTTGAAAGCACGGTAGGGACGCCGCTTGCCCCCAAAGACGAAAACAAAAAGAAGGTCGAAAGGCAAATCTGATACAAACCCACCACCTCGGCGCCCAATGCGCGGGAGAGGTAGATTTTGAATAAAAATGAAAGCGTCCGTGTGACAACGGCAAATATCGTGACCGTTGCCACGGCTTTGAAAATGCGTTTAGTCGAACTCATCTTTATATATTACGAGAAAAAAACCAGATTTATGAGGCGGCAAACATATAAAAAAAGGCTATCCCTTGCGAGATAGCCTTTTGAAATCTTTGGAACCGGCAGGAGCGTTATACTATGCCGTAAGCCATCATGGCGTCGGCGACTTTTACGAAGCCCGCGATGTTGGCGCCCACAACATAATTGCCGGGGAAGCCGTATTCTTGCGCGGCGTCGGCGCATTGCTTGAAGATGTTAACCATGATGTTGTCCAGCTCTTTATCGACGCGGTCGAAAGACCAGAACATCCTTTGGGAAGCCTGGGCCATTTCGAGGGCGCTTGTCGCTACGCCGCCGGCGTTTGCTGCCTTGGCGGGGGCGAACAGCACGCCGAAATCGAGGAATAGCTTTACCGCTTCGAGGGTGCAGGGCATATTGGCGCCCTCGGCAACGGCTATGCAGCCGTTTTTGATGAGGGCAGAAGCCGAACCCGCGTCAAGTTCGTTCTGGGTGGCGCAGGGGAGGGCGATATCGCAGGGGATAGTCCAGATGCCGTTGCAGCCTTGGATGTATTTCGCGTCGGGGCGGTACTTGAGGTACTCGCTTATGCGCTTTCTTTCGACTTCCTTTATTTTCTTTATGATTTCGACATCGACGCCGTCTTTATCGTAAATGTAGCCGTCGCTGTCGCTCATGGCGATAACCTTGGCGCCCATCTGGGTGGCCTTTTCGTTGGCGTAGATGGCGACATTGCCGCTGCCCGAGATAACAACCTTCTTGTCCTTGAACTTTTCGCCTTTGGTTTTGAGCATTTCCCTGGTGAAGTATACAAGGCCGTAGCCTGTTGCCTCTTTGCGGACGAGGGAGCCGCCGTAGGAGATGCCCCTGCCCGTGAAAGCGCACTCGTTGGCGTTTACCAGCTTCTTGTAGTAGCCGTACATATAGCCGATTTCGCGCGCGCCTACGCCGATATCGCCGGCGGGGACATCGGTGTCGGGGCCGATGTGGCGGAAGAGCTCGCTCATGAAGGCCTGGCAGAACCTCATAACTTCGGCGTCGGACTTACCTTTGGGGTCGAAGTCGCTGCCGCCCTTGGCACCGCCGATGGGAAGGCCGGTAAGGCTGTTTTTGAGGATTTGCTCGAGCCCCAAAAACTTGATAACAGACGCGTTAACCGTGGGGTGGAAACGCAGGCCGCCTTTGTAGGGGCCGATGGCGCTGTTGAACTGTACGCGGTAGCCCGTGTTTACGCGGACTTTGCCCGAATCGTCTACCCAGCTTACGCGGAAAGTGACCATTCTTTCGGGTTCTACAAACCTTTCGAGAAGACCGGCTTTTTCGTACTCGGGGTGTTTCTCGATTACGGCGGAAAGCGACTCTAAGATTTCTGTAGCCGCTTGAAGGTATTCCGGTTCGTGTGGATACCTCTTTCTTAAGTTGTTAAGTACCGATTCTGCATAGCTATTCATAAAAAAACTCCTGATAAAGGAAAATCACATAAATTTTATACCAATTTCCATCAAAATGCAAACGATTAAGGGTTATCGAAAAATATTTTTCGACAATATTTTTTTAGTAAATTTGTGCAAAACCCTGCGGGTAGCGCCCGAAAACCGCAAATATACCGTATAAAACCCCCGATAAAAATTTGTTATGTGTAGCCTTCGCGGTTTTCGATAATAATCACATTGGCGAATATTTAACGATGCCGAAAAAAATGTGACGATATTTTGAATCTTGCAAAAAATCTAAAAAATAAGCGCGTAGCGGTTGTATTTATTATAAGGTTATGGTACTATTGAAAATGCTGTAAAGCACTACTATTTAAGTTATTATTAAATGATGGTGGTACAATGAAGAAAAAGACTAACAAACTTTTGTATGTTCTGCTGATTGTCATTCTTGCGTTTACCTTGGCGGCGCTTGCCGCTTGCCAACCGCCGGAGGATGACGACGGCGACGCCCCCTCAAAAACACCCGCCGTTACCGATACGGCTATCGTAAAGAACGGAAGGTTCGCCAACGCGTCCAACTCCGACAACAGCAACGCTTATGTGAAAGACAGCGTCGCCAACTGGACACCCGCCAGCGGCGTAACCTCTTACACCTCGGCCAAAGTGGGCGTTATCGACCTTAAACCCGACATCTTTAATGCCAACAAAGACGCCGTTTACGCCGATATGGACTACCCCGGCATAGCACCCAACACCCCCAAGGAAAACGGCGACTACACCGATACCAACGCTTTGGTGATTTCGTCGGTTAACAACGAAGGCTCGCTGTATTACAGAAGCGCGGCGATAACCCTCGCGAAGAAAAAGTACTACAAGCTTACAATCGATGTCTACACCGACCTTATAATAGACGACCAAAACAATAAAGACCTTAAGGGCGTTTGGATTTATATCAATACCGGCGCTTACGCCGAGTTTCAGGCCATCAACACCGAGAAGGGCTGGAAAACCTTCACCCTTTATATCGAGGCCAACAACGCCGCCGACCGCACGATGTACATCCAGCTCTGGCTGGGCTACGGGCCCAAATACATGGGTTCCTCGGGCTCTTCGGACAAGAAGGATAACCCCCGTATGACCAAGGGCGTGGCTCTGTTCGATAACATCGTTATGTCCCCCATCGAAAAAACCGAATACGACGCCGTTTACAACGACCCGCAGAGGAACGGATACCCCCGCGAAGTTACCGTCGTATCCGATACCAAAAACAACGACACCGCCATCATCAGCCTCATATATCCCGATAGCAACTTCAGCTATGTCGCCGACTTCTCGACGACTTCCAGCAGCAGCACCAAGTCTTACTTCTCCGCCAAGGTTGGCATTCCCAACAGCAATAACTATTCCGGCCAGATAGGTAAAGACGGGATAGAGAACACCGAAGACTTCAACCCCTCCAAATACACCACCAATTACAGCACCGTCGGCATATTCGATATGTCCAAGCTGTTCGCGCCCCTTTATAACGAGGACGGCAGCTTCAAGAACGAGTACTCGGACACCTTCAGAACGATAAACACCGACTTTGTCGCGCCCAAGATTGGCGACCAGTACCAATATTCCGACTTCATGGACGGCGAGAACTTTAGGCTTAACGGCAGAAGCGACGCCAAGGATCCCTACGCCTTGCTCATCTACCACCCCGATTATTCCATAAGCGGCTACGGCTACAAGAGCAAGAACACCCTCCTTATCGAAAAGAACAAGTACTATGAGATTTCGGTTTGGGTATATGTCTGGACACCCGAATACGGCAAAACGGCAGTAAATGAACCCACCCAGCCTGAAGACCCCAGGATGGAAACCGAGCCGAAGAGGGAAGATTTCAAAACCGATGAGGAATACAACACCGAAAAACAAAAATACAACAAGAACAAGTCCGACTGGGAAAAATACGATAAAGACCTTAAGACATATCAGGATTATATCGCCGCCAAAGAATTGTACGAAGGCGACGCCAGGGATAGGGCCCAGGCCATATTCAGGCTTACCGGCGCCACGATAGAAGAGGGCGAGCTTGAAACCAAATCGACCAAAGGCCTTACCGGGCAATGGGAAAAGCTTACCATAAAAGTCAGGGGCAACGAGCTTTCCGACCGCAGCGTAAACCTCGAGTTCTGGTACGGCGAGGGCAACTGGGGCGACGATACCCTTATGCCCGGCGGCTGCCTGTTTGACGATGTAACCATCAGGGTTCTCGACCCCGAGAAAGATACCATTACCGACCCCTCCAGCTATGATGTGCTTTCGCCCCTCGAAGCTAAGGACTACGAGCCTTTCGGGCTTATGGACGAAAACGCCGACAACTACACCGAGCTTAACGATGAAGGCGTATGGCAGCACTCTTTCGAGGACAGCAGGACGAGCAGGAACAGGAAGGCCGGCGACGCAGCTATCGGCGACGCAGCTATTATAAACGGCGCTGTGGCCGACAGCGATACCCTCTGGGCAAGCATCGACAAGCTTAAGGATTATCAGAAGCCCGGCGCTCTGTACCTTATGGACGGCAACAATAAGAAGCTGTTCAACCTTGTTATGCTGCGCAACAATATTTATACGGCTTCTATCCTTAAATATATACCCGACGAAGAAAACAAGCTTGTTATAGCTCCCAACGCCTTCTACCGCTTGTCGATGTGGGTAAAGACCGACGATATCGACGACGATATGGGCCTCAACATAGCCCTTCTGCGCAAGGACGGCGACAGCCAGCTTACAAGCCTGAGCAAGATTAACGCCAACAACGAGTGGACGGAAGTTGTGTTCTACCTGCAAGGCTCTTCCGACGACCCCGCCGAGTTCTACCTCAAGTTTACGCTCGGCTCCGGCGACAACTACACCCCCGCCAACCATATTAAGGGCACCGTTTACCTGTCGGCTTTCACCTACAAGAAGATAGCTTACAGCGAATACAACACTACAAGCTCCGACAAGTACTCCACCAAGTACAGCGTGCCGTCGTCGACCACCGCCAAGGACACCATCTCCAACGGCTGGTTCACCAACCTCGACACCGCCACCTTCACGAGCGAGAATAAAGACATCTTCGACGAAGATGACGGCAGCCTCATCGGCGTAGCCATCCCCTCCAGCTGGACCGCCAAAGCCGCCGAGTCCGGCCTCACCCAAAAGCCCAAGGATGTCAAGCTTGACGGCACAGTCCTCAGCTGGAAGAAAGGCTCCGACTTCGACGAGATGTACTTTATCTATGTCGACAACCTCAAGGTTCCCGACGATAAGAATCCCGGCAAGACCAAAACCATAAATAACTATTATATGGATATGGTTTCGAGGAACAACAATGACGAGTTTACCTACGACCTGAATGACGCCGAAAACAAAGCCGCGGACGAGTTCGGCGTGTCCATAGCTATTAAAGGCGCTACCTATAAGGTAAGGGCGGTCTCCTCGACCTGGGGCTTCTCCGACTTCGCCACCGCCAGCAGAACCTACGACGGCGACGACATAAACAAAGAGCTGTATAATGCCGAAAACATTAACAAGAATATGCCCAAAGCCGGCGTTATCGACTACACCAAGTACGAGGCTATAACCGACAATTACAGCGGGTATTCCTTCTACACGGGTAACTCCGACCCCTCGGCCGTAACCAAGGGCGGCGAGGCTGTATATGTAAGCCAGTACAACAAGCTGCTTATGGTATCCTCGCAATACCCCACAAGGATGGGCTACCTTAGCCCCTCGACCGGCTCGCTGACTTCCAACGCTTACTATATGATAAGCGTATGGGTAAGGACGGAACCCGGCTCGCTGGCCAGCGTAACCATAAACAACAAGTCCAATGTTATAACCTACGCTCCCGTTGAGGAAGACAACAATGACTATATCGGCTTTGTTAACATCGACACCAACGGCGAGTGGAAGCAGATTGTATTCTATATCCAAACAACAAAGATGTCCTCGCCCGCAGGGCTGCAGCTCGAGCTGTACCTCGGCAACAAGTACGCCAAGCCCGAGAAGATAGGCACCGACGAGTACAAGAAGGGCCTCTCGAAGGGTACCGTATACTTCGACGACATAACCTTCAAGAAGCTCGAAAGCGAAGCCGAGTACAACAGGCTTGCCTACGGCAGCGAGAAGCCCGAAGACGGAGACCTCGAGGAGAACACTTACTACATCCTTAAGGACAATGTGCCCAGCAACCTGTTTGTAAACGAGTACATCTTCAAGCGCATAGACCTTACAACCGACTCTTTCGACAGCTATACCGAGGGCACCGATCCTCTGGGCGGCACCCCCGGCGCGTACACCCACTACAATGTGCAGAACGCCAAGGGCTACAACTCTTCGGACGATGTGCCCGCCATGCTCTACGGCGTTTACGACAAGCGCGATGTATGGGAGAAGATAGGCGACGACCTCACGGATCCCTACGCCATGAAGCTCTTCCAGCTGTTTGGCGACAGCGGCGAGGCAAATGACGCCGTAATGCGCTCCTTCCTCACCGAGAATGTAGGCACGGGCAACCACTACCTGCTGCTTGTAAACCTTGTGGACAACGGGCAATACTACCTGACTTCGGATACCTTCTCGCTCAACTCCAACACCTACTATAAGATTAGCTTCTGGGCGAAGGTAAAAGCTCCCGAAGGCAAGAAAGCCGAGTTCCGCTTCGAGTACGGCAACGCCACCGACAGGTGGTCCACCGTATACATCGACAGCGAAGAATGGACCGAGTACACCTTCTATATCTACAACGGCGACACCTCAAGCGTATCCAACAATAAGTTCGCGTTCTATCTCGGCTCCAACGAGAGCAAGGTAGAGGGCGACAACCTCGAGGATATGTTCGCGGGTATGCTGATAATCGACGATGTGACCTTCGTGCCGCTTTCGAGCGACGAAGAATACACCGCCAAGGTTGCCGAGTACGAGGCTATGTCCGACGAGCAGAAGGCAGCCGCCGGCTTCGGATACTACAAGTTCGAAAAGGCCGAACCCACGCCCGGCGACGATGACGATGACGACGGTAAGGACGACGAGGACAGGAAGAATCAAATTAACAGCCAGCTGTGGCTCCTTATCTCCTCGATAGTAATCGGCGCCCTCCTGATAGCGGTAATAGTTGTGCTCATCTGGAGAACGGTGAAGAAGCGCATCAAGAGGAACATCCCGGTAAAGGTTATGAGCAATGTGCCCGTAAACCTCGAAACCAAGCACGAGCGCAAAGCCAAGACAACAAAGAAAGACCTGCCGACGGACGATTACACAGACTAATAATTAAATACAGAAAAGGCTCTCGGAAGAGAGCCTTTTTGTTGTATATAAAGTTAATTACGCTAAATTTTCATAGCCCGCATAGCGTTAAGTATCGCTATTACCGACACCCCGACATCGGCGAATACGGCAAGCCACATATCGGCAAGGCCCAGGGCGGAAAGAATGAGGACGGCGAATTTAACCCCGATGGCGAATGCTATGTTGGTTTTGGAGATTGCAAGCGTTTTGCGCGCCGTCTTTTTAGCCTTTATTATCCCGTCTAACCTGTCGTGCATAAGCACTATGTCCGAAGCTTCTATGGCGCTGTCGCTGCCTATGCCGCCCATCGATATGCCCACATCGGCTCTCATAAGGGCGGGAGCGTCGTTTATGCCGTCGCCCACAAAGGCTACGGGGGCTTTTTCGCTTGCCATTATAGACTCTAATTCGGCAACCTTTTTGTCGGGCAGAAGCCCCGCTTTATAGTGGTCTAAACCGGCGTCTTTTGCGATTTTGGCTGCTACCGCCTCGTTGTCGCCCGAAAGCATATAGGTCTTTATGCGGTTTTGTTTAAGGTACTTTATAACCGAGGGCGTTTCGTCGCGGAGGGCATCCGATATCACTATGCTTCCCGAGAAGCTTCCGTTATGGGCGACATATACCACCGTGCCTGAACTTTCGTTTTCGGGGATGTAATCAATGCCGTATTCTTCCATAAGTTTAGCGTTGCCGCATAGGATAACGCTGCCGTCCTTTTTAGCGGTGATGCCCAGCCCCGCGTTTTCGGTTATGGCGTAACCGGTATCGTAGGGAAGGGGGCAGGCTTTAAGGATACTTTTTGCTATGGGGTGGTTGGAGCCCGCCTCCGCCGACGCCGCGAGGAATAAAAGTTCTTCTTTATTCCTTACAGGGTTTACCTTTTGAACCTCGAACACGCCTTTTGTGAGCGTGCCCGTCTTGTCGAATACTACGGCGCAAGCCTTATCAAGAAGTTCCAAACCCTGTGCGCCTTTTATGAGCACGCCGTTTTTGGAAGCCCCGCCTATGCCGCCGAAGAAGGAGAGAGGGACGCTGATAACGAGGGCGCAGGGGCAGCTTACGACAAGGAAGGTGAGAGCGCGGAATATCCAATCGCTCCAGTTGCCCAGGAAAACAGGGGGGATTATCCCTATGATTAACGCCGAGAATACCACGGCGGGGGTGTAGTATTTGGCGAAGCGGGTGATAAACCTTTCGACTTTGGCTTTTTTGGAACCAGCGTTTTCTACAAGGTCAAGAATCCTGGATACCGTGCTGTCGTAGAAGTGCTTGTCGGCTTTTATGTGCAGCACGCCTTCGAGGTTTATAACCCCGCTTAGCACGGTGTCGCCCTCGCCTATGCTGACGGGGGCGCTTTCGCCCGTTAATGCGGCTGTATTGAGGTAGCTTTTGCCCCGCACTACCGTGCCGTCTAAGGGTATCCTTTCGCCGGGGCGCACTACAAAGGTGTCGCCCACCTCAGCCTCTTCGGGCGGGAGGGAGATTTCTACCCCGTCACGGATAACAACGGCTTTGTCCGGGCGGATATCCATAAGGGCGGCTATCGAGCGGCGGGACTTGCCGATAGCGTAGCTTTGGAACAGTTCGCCTACCTGATAGAACAGCATAACCGCGACCGCCTCGGGGTATTCGCCTATTACGAAGGCTCCTACGGTAGCTATCGACATAAGAAAGTTTTCGTCAAACAGCTTGCCGCGCCCGATATTCTTTGCCGCTTGTAAAAGCACATCCCAGCCTATGGAAAGATATACAATACCGTACAGTACGCCAAGTATGTATTGTTTGGGCCCCGCTACCTTGTCTATGATAAAGACAACGATTAGCCCGGCTAAGGATGCGCATATTCTTATAAGGTTTTTCGTATGTTTATCCATAAATTACCACACAAATCGGTCAGTTTACAGCCCTTTTATTACGCAATCGGGCTCGAGCTTTTTGGCTACTTTGTGTATCTTTTCGACGGCGGATGCGTATTCGGCATCGTTTATGTCGAGCGAAAGCCTTTGCGATATGAAGTTAAGAGATGCCGCGTTTACGCCCGCTATGTCGGATATGGCTTTCTCGAGTTTTGCTGCGCAGACCGCGCAATCGAGATTTTCTATTCTTGCTATCTTTCTCATGGTTTACCTCTTTTAATTTTTATACGATATATCTGAATCCTTATTGTACCGTTACTCTGTGATATGCTCTATCGCCGTGCGCAGTATCTTTTCGATATGGTCGTCGTTTAGCGAATAGATTACCGTTTTGCCTTGCTTCCTGAACTTGACCAGCTTGTTGTGTCTTAGCACTCTTAACTGATGCGATACGGCAGAAACCGTCATATTGAACAGCTTTGCGATGTCGCAAACACACATTTCGCTAACCAGTAGAGCCGACAGGATGTTTGTACGGGTGCTGTCGCCGAACACCTTAAAAAGCTCCGAAATCTCGTATAAGATATCCTCGCTTGGCATCTCGGCTTTTGCCTTCAGGACTACATCCTCGTGGGCGCATTCGGTGGCGCAAAGTGCGCTTTTTGATGTCTTCATATAGCCTCCGTATATTTGAATGGTTGTTCAACTGTTTGTATTATAACTCCCACTTCATTATATGTCAACCGATTTTTATATTGTAGTTTGTCGGCGTTTTGATATTGACAAAAAGGAGATTTTGTTATATAATCATTTGGGCACTTAATTAAGATAATACTATAGTAACTATATATATATCCTAATTATATATGGTAAGAAGGAAATAAATTGAGCTACCTTTTTAATAGGGGAATTCATCCCAAAGACAAGAAAGAACTCACGGCAGACCTACCGTTTGAGGTCATGTCCGCACCCGCTAAGGTATATATACCGCTTTGCCAGCATATCGGCGCCCCCGCTAAAGCACGCGTTTCTGTCGGAGACCGCGTTAAAGCCGGCACGCTTATAGGCGAGGCAACGGGCTTTATCAGCGCCAATGTACACAGCTCGGTATCGGGCACAGTTGTCGCAATAGAGCAGCGCGAAAACGCCGCGGGGCGCAAAATAGACCATATCGTAATCGAGAACGACGGGCTTTATGAGGAGGAAGCTTTACCTCCGCTCGAAAACCCCACAAAGATGGATATATTTACGAGGTGCTACGACGCGGGCATTGTAGGCATGGGCGGCGCCACCTTCCCAACGCATGTTAAAATTCAGCCCAACAAACCTATCCACACCCTCATAATTAACGGAGCCGAATGCGAGCCGTACATTACGGCGGATTACCGCATGATGCTGGAGCACCCCAAAGAGATAGTAGAGGGTATTTCTTATATTAAAACCGTACTGGGCGCGCAAAAGGTTGTTATCGGTATAGAGGACAACAAGCCCAAAGCCATAGATGCTATGCAGGCCGCCGTTGCCGGTACGGATATTACCGTACAAAAGCTTAAGACGAAATACCCGCAGGGCGGCGAAAAACAGCTTATCCATGCCGTTACAAAGCTTAAAGTGCCGTGGACGGGGCTTCCCGCCGATGTCGGGGTTATCGTCGTAAATGTAACGACGGCTTTTGCCGTGTATGAGGCTATCAAGCTGGGCAAGCCAAGTTACACACGCTTTATGACGGTTAGCGGCAAGGGTATCAAACGCCCCGCCAACCTTATAGTTAGGGTAGGCACGCCGTTTGAAGATGTTGTTGATTATCTCGGGCACAACGACTATGTTAAAGCAATCGTCGGCGGCCCGATGATGGGGCTAAGTATAGCAAACCTCAACCCCGTTGTCGCCAAAGGCAATTCGTCGCTTCTGCTTCTGGATAAATCCGAAGAAAGGGAAATAGAGCCCACCCCTTGCATAAACTGCGGAAGGTGCGCGATGGCTTGCCCCATGCGCCTTATCCCCATGATGACGGACAGGCTTATTCTTAAGGATAAGATTGCCGACTCGTACAAATATCATCCTCAGTGCTGCATAGAGTGCGGCTGCTGCGCTTATGTCTGCCCCGCCGACCGCCCCCTGGTGCAGTCGCAGAGGCTTGCCAAAAAGCTCATAAAAGAAAGAATGCAATAGGAGAGTATAAGATTGAAACTGCAGGTATCTTCATCTCCGCATATAGGGACAAAGCTCACAACCCAAAAGATAATGGGGCATGTCTGTATAGCCTTGTTGTTTCCCACCATCGCAGGCACTGTGATGTTTGGCATATACTCTTTTGTGGTGGTTCTTGTAGCCGCGGCGTCCGCCGTGCTCGCGGAGTTTTTATATAACAAAATTACCCGCCAGCCCCTAACGGTAAACGACCTTTCTGCATTGGTTACGGGAATGATACTCGGGCTTAACCTCCCGCCGACAGCCCCGCTTTTTGTGCCGATTGTAGGTTCGTTCTTCGCCATTATGATTGTTAAGATGCTGTTTGGCGGCATAGGCAGAAACTTCGCCAACCCCGCCGCGACGGCAAGGCTATTTCTGGTTTTGTCCTGGACGGGCTTTATGACCAATTACGCCGCGCCCGTCGATTATTCGCAGGGCTTCTGGAAGGCCTTTGTATCGGGATTTACCAAAGAATATGTAACTTCCGCCACCCCGCTAACCGCCCTTAAGGGCGCTTCGGGAGCGGTACCCGAAAGCATAAACCTTCTGGATATGTTTTTGGGGCGGATAGGGGGTTCGATCGGTGAAGTCTGTGCCGTCGCAATTATATTGGGATTTATTTACCTGATGATATTTAAGATTATAGACTGGAAGCTTCCGGTTGTTTACATAGCGGCTTCGGCGGTTGCGGCGCTCGTTTTCTATAAAAACGGCTGGTTGTTCATCCTGCCCACCTTGCTTTCGGGCGGTTTGCTGTTTGCCGCTGTATATATGCTTACCGATTACTCGACTTCGCCAAACACTACCATAGGCAGGATTATTTTTGCCGCTGGCGCGGGCTTCCTTACCGTATTGTTCCGCCGCTACAGCGGAATGGTTGGAGGCGTAAGTTTTGCCATCGTGCTTATGAACCTTACCGTGCCTTTGCTGGATAGGATTATCCCCAAGCCCTTCGGCTATGTTAAGCCTAAAAAGGAGGCGGCCCGTGATTAAGAAGCCGGCAGATAAAAAACCCACAGATTTCAAGAAAAGGCAAAAAGCCTTCTTTAAGTCCGAATCCCTCAAGGCGGTAGCCGTGCTTGCCATAATTGCGCTTGTGACCTCGCTTATCTTAAGCGTTGTATACCGCTTTACGGCGATAGACGAAGCCGAGGCAATGCGCAAAAAGATAAACGATGTCTACAACGCCGGCACCATCACCCCGATAGATGTATCGGGCTACGATAACAAAGCCGATAGCGTAATACTTAACGCCTTTATGGCCGAGGACGGCGCCTGCGTTGTCGTATCAAAATCCAAAAAGGCATACAACGCCGCGCAGGGCATAACCCTTTTTGTGATAATAAAAGACGGCAGAATCGCAAAAGTCGCAAACTATTCGTCTTCGGAAACCCCGGGGCTTGGCTCCAAGGCTTTGGAAGGCGCCTACCTCGAGCAATATGTAGGTATGCGGGCGTCCCGCCTTGCTTCGGGCGACGATGTAACAAGCCCATCCATCCCTCCGCTCGATATCAAATACATCTCGGGCGCGACCAAGTCTTCAACGGGCGTGAGAATTGCCGTCGAGGCGGCGGCGGCCTTCTATATCAAGGAGGTGGCACAATGAAAGATCGCTTCAAGGGCGTAATAGAGCCCTTCTCCAACGGCATAGTAAAGAATAACCCCACCTTCCGCCTTGTGCTGGGCACCTGCCCCACGCTTGCGATAACAACCGCCGCGCTTAACGGCTTAACGATGGGGCTTGCTACCACTTTTGTGCTTATATGCTCTAACTTTTTGATTTCTTTGCTTCGCAATGTCATACCCGACAAGGTAAGGATACCCGCTTATGTTATGATTATCGCGGCGTTCGTTACCGTCGTCGATATGGTGATGGCGAAATTCCTGCCCGACCTGCACAAAACGCTGGGGCTTTATATCCCGCTTATCGTAGTTAACTGTATAATTATGGCAAGAGCAGAGGCCTTCTCCAACCAGAACGCGCCGCTTCCTTCGGTAATGGACGGGCTTGGCACGGGTATAGGCTTCACCCTCGCGCTAACGGTTATGGGCATAATAAGAGAGTTTTTGGGCGCCGGCTCCTTCTTTGGTATAGAGATACCGTACCTTTCGAATTACGCCATGACGATATTCATAATGCCCGCGGGCGCCTTCTTTGTGTACGGCTTCCTGATTGTGCTGTTTAACGCCGCCGTCGACGCAATACAGAAAAAGATTGACGCAAAAAGCGCAGGGCAAAAGCATCATGTCCTGCACGCCGAAAGCGCCGAACCGGAAGCTGCAAATAACGAGGGAGGGGCTGAATAATGAACTACGCTTTGTTTCTTATAATCAGCGGAATATTCATAAATAACTTTATACTCTCCCAATTCCTGGGGATTTGCCCCTTCCTGGGCGTGAGCAAAAAGATAGAAACCGCCCTCGGCATGGGTATAGCCGTTATATTCGTAATGGGCATAGCGAGCGTAGTTACCTACGGCCTTAACCTTCTGCTTGTTATTGCGGGCATAGAGTACCTGAGGACTATGGTTTTCATTCTGGTTATAGCCGCGCTCATACAGATTCTCGAGGTTGTGCTCAAGAAGTTTATGCCCTCGCTATACAGCGCGCTGGGCGTGTACCTGCCGCTTATAACCACCAACTGCGCCGTGCTCGGTGTGGCCATTATGAACATCACTTCGCTTGCCCAGCAGAGCGTGCTTTACGCCTTCTTAAACGGCGTAGCAAGCGGCGCCGGCTTCACGATTGCCATATTGCTGCTTGCGGGCATAAGAGAGAAAATAGAGACTTCGGATATCCCAAAACCCTTCCAAGGGTTCCCAATCACGCTTATTACTGCCGCAATAATGGCGATGAGCTTCGCGGCTTTCGCCAGCTTGATGTTCTAGGAGAATAAGATGGATATACTATTGCCTGTCGTTATATTAACTTCGCTGGCCACGGTGTTTGCCGTCGTTATTGTATTCGTGAACAAAAAGCTAGCGGTTCAGGACGACCCCAAAGTAGAGGAAATACTATCGCTGTTACCGAGCGCCAACTGCGGCGTTTGCGGAAAGGCGGGCTGCGCCGACCTGGCCAGGTCGCTTGTCGAAGGCAAGGCAAAGATAGAGGATTGCCCCTCATGTTCTGCGCAAAGCAAGGCAAAGATAGCAAAGATTCTGGGCGGCGATATTGCCAAGTTTGAGGATACCTTAGTGATATGCGCCTGCTGCGGAGGTAACGCCTGCGACGACAAATACGAGTATCAGGGCTACGGCGACTGCGCCTCGATTGAGCTTATCGCGGGCGGGCGCAAGGCCTGCTCCAACGGCTGTATCGGGCAGGGCAAGTGCAACAGGCTTTGCCCCTATGACGCCATACAGATAATAGACGGCGTCGCGTATATAGATAATACCGAAGACTCCAAATGCAGGCAATGCGGTATTTGCATAACCAATTGCCCCAAAAAGATAATGAAGCGTATACCCGCGAAAGCCGAAATCTATATTGCATGCAGCTCGTGCTACAAGGGTAAGGATGTGCGCTCGATGTGCAAAAAGGGCTGTATAGCCTGCGGTTTGTGCGCCAAGATTTGCCCGCAATCGGCCATAACGATGAAGGGCAACCTCCCGATTATCGATTACGATAAATGCAACGCCTGCGGCGATTGCCTCGCAAAATGCCCGACAAAAGTTATCAGGTGGCTAAAGCACGATTAATTATAAGCCTTTGGCGAACATAAATTACCGAAATGATTTGCGTGCCCCTTAGCGGGCGCTTATTTTTTTCTTAAATCGGTTTTGGCTGCCCGATTTGCTTGCCGATTGTGAAGAATGTGGTATAATTAACTATAAGCTGATAAAAGGAGATGATTCAATTGTCAAGCATTTCGATAGACAAAGAAAAATGTAAAGGCTGCGGGTTGTGCGTAAAAGCCTGCCCAAAAAAAGTGATAGAAATATCGGCTGACGAGTCCAACAAATCGGGATATTTCGTCGCCGACCCCGTAAGAATGCAGGACTGCATAGGCTGCACTTTCTGCGCCCTTATGTGCCCCGATGTCTGCATTACGGTAGAAAAGTGAGGTGCCTATGAAACAGTTAATGAAAGGTAACGAAGCAATAGCCGAGGCCGCGATAAGAGGCGGTTGCCGAGCGTTTTTCGGGTATCCAATAACCCCCCAGAACGAGATTCCTGAGTACTGCAGCAAAAGGATGCCCGAAGTGGGCGGCGTCTTTATTCAAGCCGAAAGCGAAGTATCGGCCATAAATATGGTGTACGGCGCCGCGGGAGCGGGAGCGAGGGCTATGACTTCAAGCTCTAGCCCCGGCATAAGCCTTAAGCAGGAGGGCATAAGCTACATCTGCGGTTCCGAATTGCCCTGCCTTATAGTCAACATCGTAAGGGCAGGCCCCGGGCTAGGCGGAATTCAGCCCGCGCAATCGGACTACTTCCAAGCAGTCAAAGGCGGCGGGCACGGCGATTACCATATGCTTGTTTACGGGCCCGAATCCGTTCAGGAGGCCGTAGACATCGCTTATGACGCCTTCGACAAGGCCGAAAAGTACCGCGCGCCCGTCATGATTCTGGGCGACGGCATGCTGGGGCAGATAATGGAAGCCGTAGAAATCCCGCCTATGAAAGACCCTGCCACCTTCCCCAAAAAGGATTGGGTAACCGACGGCACCGGCATCGGCTCAAACAGAAGGATTATAAATTCGCTTTATATAGAGCCCGACGCTCTCGAGACCGTAAACCACAGGCTGTTCGCAAGATACAAGGAGATGGCAGAGAACGAAACGGCTTTCGAGTGCTACAAGACCGATGACGCCGAAATAGTGCTCGTGGCTTACGGCACCGTTGCGCGTATTTGCAAGAGCGCGGTAAATATGTTAAGGGCTAACGGCATCAAGGCCGGCTTGTTCCGCCCCATAACCCTCTATCCTTACCCCTACGAGGTTTTGGCTAAGATTGCCGCTCAGGACAGCGTAAAGAGCTTCCTTGCGGTAGAGCTAAGCATGGGGCAGATGGTAGAGGATGTCCGCCTGGGCGTAAACGGCAAAAAGCCCGTTGAGTTCTTCGGCAGGACGGGCGGCGCGGTTATGTCGCCCGAGGACATCGTTAAGGTTGTTATGCAAAAGGAGGGCAGATAAATGGCGGTGGTATTTGAAAAAACCAAAATGCTCACGGATGTTAATTTTCACTATTGCCCCGGCTGCACCCACGGCATAGCTCACAGGCTTATCGCCGAGGCGCTCGAGGAGTTGGGCTGCGAAGGCAAAGCCATTGGTATCGCCCCCGTAGGCTGCGCAGTTTTTGCCTATAAATACTTCAACTGCGATATGCAGCAGGTTGCCCACGGAAGGGCGCCCGCGGCCGCCACAGGCGTAAAGAGGGTTTGCCCCGATAAAGTTGTTTTTGTGTATCAGGGCGACGGCGACCTCGCTAGCATCGGCACTGCGGAGATTATCCACGCCGCGGCCAGAGGCGAAAACATAACGGTTATATTCATTAACAACGCCATATACGGCATGACGGGAGGGCAGATGGCCCCCACAACCCTCATAGGGCAAAAGACTACCACTTCGCCCCACGGCAGGGACGCGTCCGTAAGCGGCAACCCCATAAAGGTTTGCGAACTTTTATCGACGCTGGACGGGCCTTCGTATATCGCCAGGTGCGCGCTTTCTGACCCCGCGAATGTCATGAAGGCTAAGAAGGCAATAACCAAAGGCCTTAAAAACCAAATAGAGGGCAAGGGCTTTTCGCTCATAGAGTTGCTGTCCACATGCCCCACAAATATGGGCATTACCCCGATAGCGGCTTTGGACTATGTAAAGAATGAAATGACCAAGATATTCCCTCTGGGCGTGTATAAGGATATCGACGCCGCGCAGAAATAGGAGGCATAAAGATGGAAGAAAAAATTATAATAGCAGGCTTCGGCGGGCAGGGTGTGCTTAGTTTGGGACAATTTCTGGCGTATGCCGCGATAGCCGACGGTAAAGAGGTTACATGGCTACCAAGCTACGGGCCCGAGATGCGCGGCGGCACAAGCAACTGCAGCGTTGTCATCTCCGACGAGAAAGTGGCAAGCCCGATAATATCCAACCCCGACTGCCTCATAGCCCTCAACAAACCCAGCCTTTATAAGTTCGAAAGCAGGGTAAAGCCCGGCGGAACGATAATAGTAAACAGCTCGCTTATATCCGACAAGGTAAGCCGCGACGATGTAAAGGTTATCTACCTTAACTCCCTCGAGCTTGCGCAGGAAGCGGGCCATCCCAAGACCGCGAATATAGTTGTTCTGGGCGCCTACATTAAGCACAGCGGGCTATTCTCCCTTGACCTCGTAGCCGAGACCATCAAGGAAAAATTCGCCGAAAAACCCAAGGTCATCCCCGCCAACCTTAAAGCATTGGAGCTTGGTTACAACGCTATTTAATTCAATATCGCTACTTAAAAAATAAAGAAGGGTTGTTTTCGGACAACCCTTTTTTACAATGCGATGATACGCCGACATTAATAAACCGCATATAAAACAGAACC
>ERZ795046.129-NODE-129-length-96352-cov-7.071705_pt1 | contig 96352 bp, 134 predicted proteins | sample MGYA00375130_ERZ795046 | MGnify/ENA primary metagenome ERZ795046 (study PRJEB30175, sample SAMN05720202) | activated sludge metagenome | isolation source: anaerobic digester from wastewater treatment plant | place: Japan | collected 2015-05-15 ... | reverse complement strand
GCCTCAGAATTTCACTGTGATACTTACGCCAAGCCCACGGATCGGGAACCCGTCTATCGCCGTCCCTCCTAAAGAATGGCTTAAGAATTACATCTTCTGGATTGGCTCCAGGACCACCGAAAATACGAGCGGCTTCCTCTAAATCACCACCACGAGAAGGAAGATCATCAAACGCAAAAACTTGATCTTTATCCCAGTCGTAATCACTCTCAATCACTGAAACAAACGCACCTCTATTGAAATCACGTTTCCACAATTTCGTGTACAAATCTTTTTCTTCCTCAATTGATAACTCTTCATCCACCAACTGAAATCTAGGAGGACCCTCTGCACGACCCCACTGATGTCCAGGATTCGCAATGTAAACCACTTCACCTAGATACGCAGAAAAGCCTTCTCTTTCTTCACCTATCACCAACACTTTTTTGGGGAAACGTTCTTTAGACATAGAACTCCCTTTGGTCATAATGATACTCATTCGTCTATCCATTCTTCCACTTTTGAACAATAATCTAACCAATCTTTGGGCAATACAGTATCGGGAATCGATTTAGGGTCGATATAGTCAATCGGCAGGCCAAATTCTTTTGCTATTTCAATTTCGCCCTGCACTCCTTTGCTAGTCTCCCAACCATCCAGCATCAACACCCACATTCTATTACACAATCGAAGTAACTCAACATCGAATTTAATCCAATCCTCATACCTCACGTTAGGTACGAAAACACTGATGGGATGCGTGTAAGCAATAGGTGAGTACGCAAAATAACCATTCTGCCACGCCCAATGACACACTCTCAATGCTTCGACAAACCTCTTAAAAACAACAACACGATCAGGATGTGAGTATGGAGACGAAATATACACGATTTCACGTTCCATAACCATCTCCTGTTTGACAGAGAATTAAATTACATCAAAATTACACCACAAAAATTCCCTTCGGAAAGACCTTCTGTCATTACCAGAACTAGAACCCAAAATAACCTTAGATGCATTACACGGAATTCTCACTTCAAACTTATTCCATCCACCTTCTTCGGAAAGCCTGTCGTAAATAGGATTCTTATAAGAACTAACAATCACTTTCCCCTTCACCGACAACAATTTGTCAACCAACTTAGTATGATCCTCTTCTGTCATGTTAATTCGATAACCTCCACTAACCCTTGTGTGATTTGGATATGGGGGATCAACATAAAACACAGTATCACTAGAATCCCATTTATCAATCAATTGAAATACATCAAGATTTTCTAGTACTACACCTTTCAAACGTTCATGCCAACTCCGAAAACTACACATTCTAAGAAACCATTTTCCAAAAAAACCCGATCCCTTATGATTCCGTATCCAACCAGTCCTAAACTTTCCACTTATTTCATAAGGCTTTCCTGAAAGACATTGATTATATACAACCATCACGCCCCATGCTTTGCGTAACACATCCTCTTCATTGTTCACAAAAACAGAACAACCCTTATCAAATTCACTACATGAGTAAAAAGTAAACAACAACTTCCGTTTCAATCTCCTGTATAAATCATAATCCTTCAAACATTCGTACACACTCATTATGTTATCATCTTTATCATTCAACACTTCAACACTAAAACGACGGTTCTTATTCCAAAACAAGTGCGCCCCACCACAACAAGTTTCTACATACACATTTCCACCTGCCTTATCTAGCAAAAACGACAACCGATTTACCAAACTCGACTTCCCACCAAAATATACAAAAGGAACCCTCATTTTCAAACAAACCTCAACGCTTGAAACTCTTTCCCGTGAGAACATGAATCAACCATCTAATCATCAAGTCGGCATTATGCCAAGATTCTTCTCTGGTCAATAATCTAACAAAATACTCGTAACAACCATCACACAGCCAATACTTCTTACCCTGATAGGAAGACGAAGACACTAAATAACCTTTCTTTTTATCCTTCATGCATAAATTGCACACCATAACATACTATCCTTGTAATGTTATTGTAATGGTAACTTTTAATTGATCACCGTTCCCCAAGGTTCTTTCGACCGACAACGGACCAGAAGCAATCAAAATTCCACTCGTACCAGAAGCCACGTTAGTAACAAAAACAGTCCTAGCAGTGGACCACGTTCCACTAGCAGTAAACGTAACCTGTGCGGATACTACCCGCCAATCACCACTACCAGCATCCTCAGAAGTTACCCAACCACTGGAATTACAAGTCAACGATTGTCTGGAATAACCACTACCGGAAACTTCGGTAACGCTCGACAAAGTAGCGCCCTCCGCTAGAGACGTGTCTTCCGCAAGCCCTACGTACAACGTTGAAGGCTGAGTAGAACCACGAAAATAAGTTTCCAATAACGCCTGTAAACCCTGTTGATGTAATTCTGCTGCCATTCTTCGACCCTCCTAAACTTTAAGAACTATACCGATACCACATACTACGCAAATTTCTTTTTCTGGTACGATTCCAAATTTAGAATACTTACCAGAACGAATATCCTCCCAAAATAACCTAACATCCTCAATTCCCTTAATATCATGCAAAATAATCCTTCCTCCTTTCTTCACAAGAGGAAAAATCATCTCAAAATCCTGCGTTACCCCGTCGTAGGAATGATCGCCGTCAATGTGAACTAAATCGAAAGATACACCCAAACTATTTAACCACTCTTTACACCTAGGATCATGACTATTCCCAGTCCACTCCACAGCCTCCGGAACCAATAACCTTCTCAAAGATTTTAGCCTGAATGAATTGTCATCTACAATGAAAATCTTCTTAAACCCTAAAAATTCATTCAACAACCTGGTAGTACCCCCAGCCGCCGATCCAATTTCCAGAAACATATCAAATGGAACATACTGCAACAAGTACTGAATACATAAACAAATTTCCTCCGGATTCTGAAATAAACGATAACCCCCTATCACTGCTCCCTTGGAAGACTTCTCCAAAAACTCTCTACCTTTCACCCCGACTGATAAAACATAATCCAACAAAAAAGGATTTATTTCATCCCTATTCTTCCAAGAATTTAACTTTCCAACTAACAAATTAACTCTAAGTTTACTTGCTTCGTTCATTGACGTTCATTGAATTGACATGTCGAACTCGAAAAGTCCTAAAGAGTTTTTCCCAAAATGCTTTTTAAGATTATGCCATAGACACCACTCACCACAGGGTAAGTTAAGTGCCTCTGAAACAAAACCATGCTTCGTAAGCTCTGAAAAAATCGAATCAACCGAACCTGACACAATTACACTACCCTTTACATTGGATAAAGCCTCGATCAAAGAATCCGTAGGTTCAATACAATCCACGTAAAAGACCGTCCCATCCGAATCCCAATGTTTGATAAAATACAAAGGATCACAACAATCTATTTGTACAAACATAAAGCGTTCGTAAAAGAACTTGAATTCTTCAGGAACCATACGAACGTCCACGTCAAAAACATCTTCAACATCGCAAAAAACCCTACTAAAAGACGAATAATTTCTCAAACGAAACTGGTTGTTTTTGTTGAAAAATAACCTAATCCGACTTCCATATCTTACCAAATCATCAGTACTATCAGGATTACATTCATTACTATTATTCAACCAATCTACAACCCTTTCAAAATTATCCCCTTCCTGCAAAAATCGGAAAACGTCTATTACCCAATAAAACCTGTCGTTCACCACTTCGATTTTATGTACACATGACTTTCTACTGAAAACAAAGCAATCTTCAAAATACGGTTCCGCCCAAATCCTTCCAAAATTGAATACTAGAGAAGAAATCCTTTCAGCTAACTTTTCTCTGCTATCAAAATCCATCGTCTATCACTCCTTCCCATAAACCTGCACGGATTTAGCTTCACAAAGAACCTCACATCTCTCCTGACACAACATCTGACAGGAATCAACCTGACAATCGGTTGTACACATGATAGTACATCCAACTTCACACACTGTAACACAGTTTGCATTATCAATCGTCAATTCAGAAGGATGATAACATTGATCAGATGCTTCACAATTAACCAAACAAACAAAAGTACACCCTAACTGACAACCATATAATTGACAAGAAAATTCACAACCCGCAGTACACGTCCATTGACACCCTTGCGATTCACAACCGACTTGACAACTATTCAACTCGCAAAAGTTTTGACATCTTCCTTCACAAGAAAGCAAACAACCTTTCAATTGACAACCATAATGTTCACAATGAACCTGACAACCCAAAGTACAAGCAGCACACCCCACATTCATTTCCAATCAACCCCATAAATAAATTATACGACAACAAAATCATGCTTTTACAGATAAAGGACCCGCCATCCCAACTGCACTAACATTCATCGGAGGACGGCCTCTTTTAGACCTCCAAAAATTTCTACAATCTAACTCTGATTTGATTGACCATTTACCACTTCCAGGCAACAACTTAGTGGGATGAAATAAATAACACTTACCAAACCACTTCTCGTAATCAGTCTCCTTCCAAGCTATGTACGCTCTATTATCCAAATTCCCTAAAGAAAAACCAGACGCCTTTACGAAAAACGAAAGCAATGGATCATCGGCTAACCTCAAATTGTATCCACAAGACCTAAACGGTTCGTTTGCAAACCCTAATGAATAAAACTTCTCCAAACACTCCCTAGACAACAAAGAACACGCTCCAGCTACATGCTCTCCAATACGATATTGAAACGGAAATCTAATACTTCTCTCTCTCAACATCTGAATCAACCTAGGCAATGATCTCTTCACCTTTGCCTGCCAATAAGGAGAATTGTTTACATACTTCCCCCACAAACCTACGTTATTGTCCGAACCGTCCACGTTACTGAGTAGTTTTTTATCAGCCTCCCTTTCAGTAAAAATCAAATCATAATCCATGTTCAGTAGAAAATCAAAATCAAACCCAAACTTGTTTATATACCAACTCAATGCTTCACAAAGCAATTTATACATCCCTGCACCCCAACCACATACACTTTCCGACCTGTAAATTTCTAAATCCGACCTCTCCCTACGAATGTGTTCTTCTACATCCTTATTCCAATCTACAGTAATCACTATCCTAGGTTTGACGATAAACAAACTCTCTATCGAATCCACCGTGTCCAAAACAAACTCCGGTAACGTATGACACCGAACAAAAATTACTAATTCGAAGTGCATGTCCAATTTCCCAACTAACTGTATGGATTAGATTTATACAATCCGTTCTTAGTACCCCTATAGTGCCGTCCGTATGAATCAAACCGAACCGCACAATTCCCAGAATAAAACTCCGGAACATAAAATAATCTCAAGACATCACAGAACAACCCGTATTCTAATTTATTCCTTCTCGTATTCCTTATTCTCGACACACACTCCCTCATTACGCAAGACCCCTTCTCCGCACCTATAACAAAACCGCTGAACATCCCGTTGTCATATCCAGTCCAAAATGGCAAATTCAAAAGTTTGGTGTCCAAGGGTGAAATGCACTCCACGTCAGCCTCTACAAAAACACCACCAAACCTCCACAAAATTTCATACTTGGCAATCTCTACCCTAGTTTTCACGTCCCTTGCCGCCTTAAATAAGTTTTCATTCACTAATCCAAAATCTAAAATATCCTTCCAAGTCCACACTCTGTATTCCCACCCAGGATTCATTTTCCACCAAGACGACATCCATTCAACGGGCATCAATTTATCCCCAATCCAAATTTGATGAATTATCTTCGGGATTCGACTGGGTAAACCGTGAATATCTACGATTCTCTTCCATAAAAAGTTGTCCAGGAACGGAAATTCCATCGCAGACCATCTCTTGTAACTAGTACCATCCCTAGAAGCATCCCAAACACCCCTTCGATTATGCTTCACGTGCACTATAGTCATCATATCATCATCCACACGTTGAATTCCACATTTCATTGTCCTGTTCCAAAAATCCCAGTCCTCATGACCCCATCCCACTAAATTCTCATTCCAACCGCCAGAAATTATCCAATCCTCCATCGTACCTCCCACAAAACCACCAACCCCAGGACCACGAACCGGCAACTTAGACCAATTATTCCATCTCAAAACACCGTCGAATTTATCAATATCTCTACACCGCAATAAAACCATACTACCTCGATTGATTACACTTTCAGCCCATTCCAATATCCCCGGTTGTAACAACATATCCACATCGATACAAACAACCTTATCACAACAATTGTACAACTTAGCTATCCCGACATTCCTAACAGAAGAAAGACAATTCTCAATAGGACACTCTCTCTGAATCAAGAGAAAATGAGGATGCTTCCCGTTGGTTTTTTCTAAGTACATAACAAAACGCTCAATTACATCATCCGGAATGTTGAACGCCGGAACCACTATTCCCAACATAACAAAACTACTCCCCATAAACAAACAATAACATTCCACGGGAATCAAATGACACTAAAACATTCTGATTGTCTTTTACTAATGGTTGATCCAATTCGTAATAGAACATCAACGTATCAACCGAAAACGGAACTCTGGTCATTCCATGCACTACAAACTTACTACACTGAATAGTTAAATTTCTCATTCTAAAATCATTAGCAGAGAGTACCAACTCCCCAGACGGAAACGGTTCAATGTCCCCAAAAATCAAACCATAACCACCTTCCGGATAATTTTCAGCTACCATCTCAAAATCTTTTATAGCACTCCAGTACTTGTGTTCATCGTCAAAAACATAGCTATCATCCATCATTGAAAGATAAAACGGACCCGTACCGAAGTTCCAAAGACCTTTAACTAACGATTCCAAAAAAGACGAATATGCTCTAGCTTCTACTATCATTGGTAAACCTTAAGGATTCCAGAAGAACCGTCAACAAGAACACTACCAATTTCTCCGGAAATTTTACTCATTGGAACATACCCAATAAGATAATCACCACTATAAAAAATGGCACCCCCCACTTCTGATACCACAGATGTAGAATCCCATAAAACTCCATCCGCAAAAAGAATTATACTGCCTTCCTCAGTTACTATATCTGCATTACACAGACGTCCAAGAGAAACATACCCAATACCACTTACTTCATACGGAAGAACGTCGTTTTTATATACATGCTCAGAATTGAACATGTAAATATCGTTAACAAGTAACACCGCCAACCTACCCCATTTAATGTTTCCGTTGCAAAGATTCTTCAAAAAGCCTTTATAAAATACAATTTTATCAGAACCTTCCTGAACCTCACCACCCGATACCCTCCACGAAATACTCATTGGACTAACACCTACCACCAACTGCGGGATCACTACATCCCCTAACATCCTCCCTGCCCGATACTCAGAAAGCAGTCTAAACACGGCATTCCTCGCACGGATCACCGGATAATTCCTGCTAGTGTCCAATGGAGGATCGATCTTGCCATAAGCAATCAAATCCCTAGTACCATCCTTACTAGAATAAACCACGAAGTACGGAAATGTTCCCCATCCTTCTACCTGATTAGAAAATACGATTTGCGTTTTGTTCACGAAAAACTGAGCGTCCTTCAACATAGGATCACTAATCCCCAAATCTTTACCGAGTACCCTTTCCAAATCCCTACTATCCACTGGACAACGCTCATAACTACGTGGAACATAATGACCTTCTACACTAGTGTAACAGTAACTAGTGTCGGAATACTGACAAGACGTTTCACAATCGGCTTCACAAGATGTTTGACATTCGTAATAGCACAAAACACTTTCCGGATGCTCCTGATAGGTCCTGCAAGCTCCTATCTCACTCAACGATTGACACACAGATTCACAACTAATCGGAATGTTAATTCCAGTCGAAGGTTCTGTTACCCCACTACCGTCCGGTTGAGGCTCCGTGCTGGACAATCCAAAATACAAAATTCTGGCAGGAGGTTCTACACAATCAAAAACTTGACCCTCCTGTTGACACTGAATTTGACAACTATCATTGCACGCATATTGATCTTCTAACTGACAGTACACCATACAATAAGATGTACACCACTGACTATCCGTTTCACACGCCGTACATCTCCCTTGGCAAGAAGTCAAACAAGGAGCTTCCAACCCGGTAGCTTGGCATGTAGTTTGACACGTTCTTTGACAATTATCATCTTCACAAGATGTTTCACAACTCTCCATGCAAAAATATTGACACGTTTGTTCACAATACACTTCACATGGAAATTCACACTTTCCAGATTCGCACAAACTCTGACAACCTACAACACATGCTATTTCACACTTGTCCTGACAATAGGTCTGGCACTTAGAAGCACAACCCACGGAAAAACCAAAATCGTCAGAGTATTCATCTTTTAAGTCATTGGGAAAATAACTAATCCTAACATCAATCCCATCCCATACCAAAATCCTGGGTTCGACAAAATTCACTCTCGTAACTCTGGGAGGAACCAAAACATGAATCGGTCTGCAACTTTCCAAAAAACTTAATAAATACCTAGAAAACTCTACATCGGATAACCCTGGGTAATAATAATCCTCACCCTTGTACCTGAAAAACACACGTGCCGCTCTAAATGGATGCTCCGAATCCTTCAAGTAAGAATAATCGCCGTCTTCATTAAGTTTTGACTTCCAAAGCTCCACTATGTCTATATTCAAACCATAAACTGAAAGAACATAACTCCAACTTAAACGAGTGCCCTTGATCTTATACAAGTACGGGAGATTCTTAACATACCGCCTCTTTTGATCACTGCCCAAAACCAATGGAATAGTACTACCCAAGTATCCAGCAATCAAATGCAGAAAATCTTCAGGAGTAGAATCTGAATCCAAAATGGATAAAAATTTACCTATTTCTTCATTCTGAACTTCGTACTCTTCTTCTAAGGCAGAGAACAACAACCTTAGAAGCCCGCTCCCATCTATCGAATCTCTGTTTTGAATAATCAGAGGCAGTAATTCATAAAGCATTACAATATCCCTACATTGATCTGACCAACGACGGCCAACTGATTATCCTCCAACCATAAACTACCAGTTTTCACCTGCAATCTCTGACGATATATAGTACTTATAGTCAAATCCGCCGGAGCATACCTGAACGTTACATCATAAAAACCAGAACTGTAATCAATTCTGTTCACTCCTTCGGAATCCACATCTCCAGTCAAATTACCAACTCCATCATCAAGTGCCGCTTGTACACTATCGCTAATCGAAAAACTACCGGGTACTATCGGAGGATTGCTAATGTAACCCCGGAACCTCTTCGTTACACCGTCTGTCGTATGATTAAGCTCCTCATTACACAAACGATCCGCCACATAACGATACGTAACTTGAATCTGAACTCCTTCTTCCACAGCACTTGAGAATGACCACTTCACTTCACCAGTGTAATAATCAATCTGCGATAACTCATTGGGATCAACATCCCCAACCAACTTTCCTGCACCATCATCCTCTACTACCAAATCACCAGCAGTAATCACCAAAGTTTTCGGTACTATCGGAAATTGAAATGTGTTGTGCTCGTATGACTTTGTTCCACCATCACCAACCGCAACTACTTCACTAGTTTCTAATGCACCATATACTTGATTTATCGACAATGCGTCCAAACCTTTCACATTTTTGTGCGCCAAAACGTACAGCTTCCCCAAATCCACATCTACACCAGGTTGATTTTCTACTGAATCAAAATACTCTCTAATGGCACCTTCTACCTCACTCATCACACCGAACGTATCCCATCCTTCCTTAGCACGAACCAGAGCATCTACGTACACATATAGATTAGTACCATCCTCCACTTCACAATCAACAGTAATAATCCTGACCGCACCTTCACCGTTATTATTAAAATACTCGTACAATGCATTCTTCAGCGAGCTACTAGGAGGAACAACATCCCCTTCACTATTTTTAGACCACACGTAAATAACTACGGTATTACACTCCGGAACCCTTTGCTTCAGAACTGCCTTCACCCGAAATGGAGAACCGTACACCGGATGATTATACAAAGTACCTAACGTATCAAAATCACGGGACGTTACCGCACGTCCATTCGCAACAACCCACTTGGGAGCCCAATATTTTGCGTGCTCAATCGACTCCCTCTCCAAACCACCAGAACCCCTATCCGTACTCTCTACATGCACTTGAATAGTTTCATAAGGATCAAGACTCAAAACCCCTGTAACATAAGAACTAATTTCGTCTGAATCAATGTTCCCTTTCAAACCACCACCAATCCTGTAAGAAATACTAATCGTCGATCCATGAGGAGGAATCGCTCCACTTACACCATCTCCAAACTTCACGTAACCATAATCATCCGCATCGGTTGAAACCTCATAACACAAACTAGTATCAGTAGCATAAACCAACGATTCCACTTGCTTCCATTCAACACCATCAACTGTAACCGAAACGCTCCCGTGTATCAGAGGACTACGGGATAGCTTGAATTCTTGAAACCTAGTACCATCACTTGTACGTTCATCAACAATTGTTCTTCCTTCACTCATTTCGGCATCTACATAGGTATTCCCTGCTAAAATATAGGCATCCTCTAACAATTCAAACTCTACATTGTTATCAGTAGAAACTAAAGTACCCTTCGGAATCAGAACATCCTTATCCAAAGCACTCTCAATGCTGAACCTAACGGGAACTACCGCCGAAGTCGGTCCCCTCAAACGATAACCAATCAACTTGCACAAAAGAATAACAGAATCACGGTCCCTGGCAGTAGGCAAAAAAGCCTCATTCGCCATCACGTCCAAGTAGTAACTCAAAACGTCAAAGACATACGCCATCACCTCCAAAATAGAATACCCTACATCGGATTCTACAAAATCCTTCCAGGTATTTGGAAACTTAGACTTAACCCTGTTCTTTAAGGCTTCCAAAATAGTCTCGAAATCTCTCGATGTGTAACTGATAGGCTCTACCATAACTCACCCCACTATGAAACGAAAGATAATTCAACTTCCTCAAAAATCCCACTACCAGTATCTTTGTAAGTTACCTTTACGGAAACTTCATTGTTGTTTACACTGGACACCCTCACATCTACGACCTCCATCCTAGGGTCCCACTTAGTTACTTCTTCTCCTACTATAGACATCAAACGCAATGATTCAGTATCATCTAAAGGTTCAAACACTTCATCTTCCAAACCAGCACCAAAATCACTACGCATAACCTTTTCACCTTTCCTAGTAATCAAAATGTTCATCAAAGAAGTGCGTAGTGAATCCTTTCTAGTCTTAGGACGTAAGTAATCACCCCACCTATCCCCAAAAGGATATTCCATCGGCATATAAACCCCTCCATTACTTGAAACCGGAAACATGCTTGGAACTAGCTCTAATACTAACCGGAGTAATCGTTATCGTGGAAGCTATCGGCTTCGGCTTCTGAACCTCCCCACCATTCTCCGTTACAGTATAAAAACCTCCTAATTTCCCTGTCGAATCTATCGCAGTTAAGGTTATCCTGGAATTTTCATCATTCTCCGCTCGAATCGAAATGTTAGGGGATCGAATCTCTACCTTCTTCTTCGATCTTATCGTCATCGGTAAACTAGTCCTTATCTCCATCTTTCTGTTTTTCAAGTCGAACTTTATGTAGGTTTCATGCTCTCTGTGCGGTTCTTCACCTTCTAAATTTTCACCAGCATAAATCTCGAAACTCTCACCCTCAACAACCTTTATCGTATGCTTCCCTGGAAATCTCAATAAATGAATCTTTGGATATTTCTCCTGTCCTTGATGAATAATTGCTTTCGGAGGAAACCTCCCCATCGGAAAAGCTCCACCAAACCACATCGGAGAATTGACATCCCCCCCTTCAAAAGCAACCACTACCCAAGAATTCTTTGGAGGAATTGAAATAAAACAGTGTTCTCCTTTTTCACCCCTACTAACCCCAACCGGAAAAACCGGCCATGCCCACGGCAACTTATCAGCACTTGCATTATCCCCATGTACCAAAGGAACAATCACCTTCAGCCTACCTAACTTCATTCCATCATCCGCTTCTTCGTCAGTCTCCAAAACCTTTCCCCTATACATTCCATAGTATTTCCCAACCTCCATAATCAAATCTCCCATCTACGAGTAAGAGAAACAAAAGTCTTAATCTCACCTCTCGTAAAATACGATTCCATTCGATTCAATAGATATAGTCCAGTAGATGATACGTGAGTACCAAACTTGTTATGAGAAATAACAACTCTACAAATATCCCCTACCCGCACCGTCGGGTCAAACTTAACCAACCCATTCAAACGATACAAACCACGTGCGTCTAAAGACCATCTGGTTTTCGCTTCATGCATCACCTGAGTTTGATCAGAAACCTTCGTGTTCACCCCCTCGTGAAAGAAACTAGGCTTCACCAATTCCGACTTGTTCGCTGGTCTAGGTTTGCCCCCTTGCAAGTAACGAAAACCTACATTCGACTCATTAGCCTTAAACTTACTCAAGACGGCGCTCCCTGGAGAATAGGACCTTACCTCAACCAAACCATCCCCACGCCACGGCCTCAATAGAGTGCTTTTTCGTAACTCCGGAAGAAACAACGTAATCCACTGACTCTCCTTATGAGCCTCCCTGAAGTCTGTAAACTTCCACCTTGCTCCACCAATCTCTACAGGAGCAAAAATGGCCTTCCTTCCGTCCTCAATCGTCAACGCCCAATCGTTCCCTTTGGAACTATAAGCTAATGGCATTAAATACTTGCAGATAAACGGACCCGCTCTGTCCCATCCACACGCAATTTTATATTTTCCCTCTGTTTGTTCTACCTTAGCTTCCAATCCACAATCACTAATAATTTCTTTTACAATGTTGCTAATTGAATCCTCCCATACTTTGTTCGTCAAAACTTTCAAATTCAATAAATGACCAGCACACAAACCCCTAAACGTGAAATAAGCAGCCGACCCTAGCGTTCTCCTACTACTCTCCAATAAAAGCACCCTCTTCCGAGTAACCTGCAACTGAGGTTCTTTATATCCAAACTCCAATTCAAAAGGCTGGTCCTCATTCCACTTCACGAAAGAATCAAACTTATCGTATCTATCCGTCCTTATTACTAATGACCATCTGGCACAACCGTGAATAGCCTCACTGTACACAAATGAATAAATCTCCGTGGGAACCAACTCCATGTCGAACCCAGGAGCATAAATCCGCATGTAAATCTGACGACCCATACCCAACCTAACCTAAAACGGACTCACTTCCTTCTACAATAGCCCGCTCAATAGAAGACAACGACGGAATGTACAATGTTTGACCTACATACATATCCCGAAAAATGTTCTTAATTTTGTTAAAATCAGCAATAGCCCACCAATAAGCCTCCACACCATAGTAACGATATGCTATGTTGTACAGTCTCCCAATGTCAGCTTGAGTTACCGTATGAATAGCTACTACATCACTAGAACTCAAATCGGGACGCTTCCACACTCCAAAACGCATTCCAGGAACGTCCCGATCTTCGTCCAAATGCAACTTCGTCAACCCCATTCTGCTTAAGTACATTCCTCTGGGAGTACTAACTGAACGATTTTCCATTCCACAACCTCCCAACTATCCACCACGAAAACTGTAACTACGATAAGTAAATCTCCTCAAATCCTCAGACTTAGCCATCTGCATCCATCTACCAACATGACGATCAAAGGACAAAGATACATGACAGACTGAATAACGACCTTGTTCATCCTTAGCACCCTCCCATTCCAAATCAACACTTTCGATATACCCCCTCGCAGCCCACCAGTTACCAATCGTAATCAAACACAATGGAGGAGGACAAAACCCATTATTCCAAACCGGCTTCGATAGATTAGAAATGTATTCCGCTTCTCTCACTACATCAAAAGCAGAATCCAGGACACCAGAACCCGTAGGCAAACCAGGAAATAGCGTAAAAGTAATTGTGTATCTATCAAAACTACCACGATCATAAGTTTTCGTTGTCCAATGCGGAGCTTGCCCACCAGCCTCCATGTTCTTCCAATCTACCCGATACGATTCCTTAAAACGCTCCGCTAAATCACCACTAATCACACAAGAAAACTTCCTGCCTGAAGGTTCTATTGGAACAATGGAAATCATCGGCAAGCTCATGGAACGTCAAACCTCGAAATTCTGTACATATCGGAAACATCCAAATCTCGACGTAACTGAAACGACTCCTCCAAGAATTCCATCAGCCTACGCATCTGCTCCTCCAAAGACCTAACAATAGGATCACTTATTTTCTCTGGGGTAAGTCCCTCCATCGAAACTTTGACTTCTCTCACCATCAGATTTTGCACACCCAACGCCGATATTTTAGACGGAGGACGCAATCCCTTGAAAATACCACCTAAAACAAAATTCATTACTCTGAGCAGAGACATCCTCTGACTCTTCATTCCTTCCGAAAATGTAGATACCAAAGCACTCCCCATGTCTGTTAACTTCGACAAAGGACCTACCTTGGCATCCGAAGAAGGTAGATAATCAGCAGCTTTCTGCACCACTTCCTCCGTCGCAGAAGCTACCTGAGGAGCAGCGGCTTTCTGACCTTCGGCCATTCCTCTAACCATAGCTTCACCTGTTTTATGACTCTCTACTTTTACACTCTCTGCAGCATCAATTCCCAAAAGCCTTTTCACCCATTTTGGAAGTTTAATATTCGTAATCCAACTGAAAAGCCCTTTCACTGAAGACCACACCTTTTTCAAACTATCTACAGCCACTTTTCCAAGATTCCCAAACGGATTGACGACCCAAGACAACAATGACTTTCCGAATTTCTTCAACGTTTCACTGTTAATACCCAAAAAGTTGCCAATACTCCGCAACGCCCCTACTGCCTTACTCTTTAGGGAACTCCATACACCACCCAAACTACTAAACCACGAAGCAACACCACCAACTCCTTTCTTCACTAAACCCCACGTCTTGCTCAAAAAACCACCTATGCCAGACGCTACACCCTTAACACTCTTCCAGACTCCAGACACTACCCCAGAAGAAAAATTGTAAACTGAACTAGCAAAACTCTTAATCCCACTCCACACTCCAGAAATAACCCATTTCAAAAATCCCCATACTTTAGAAAAAACATACTTCAAACTACCCGATAGAGAAGACAATACCTTACTGACTCCAGAAACCACTGCAACCGCCGCTCTTTTTATCTTATCCCAATTTCTTATTACTAACATGACTCCGGAAACAACAACCCCAAACGGTCCTAAAACCAATAGTGCAATCGCCGAAGCCCATTTCTTTACAAAAGTCCACACAGAAGAAAGAACCCCCTTAAACCAGTTAAACACAGCCGAAACAACACTTTTAATCTTATCCCATAGACCCACAAACCAATTTGCTACATCAACAATGAAATTAACCACCCCCTTAACTACCGACACCACAACCGATACACAACCCTTTGCAAACTCCCACACAGAAGACAAAAACGACGTGAAGATACTCCACAACCATTTTACACTAGACCAAAGCCACCCAAAAAACGCTTTAATCGGCTTCCAGAATTTCCAGACTGCAAAAACCAACAGACCTACAGCAGCTACAATCCCTAAAATAATCCAAGTTACTGGATTTGCCAACAAAGACGCCGTAAAACCCCATACAGCAGTAGTAACAACCCATAACAACTTAGCTAAAAACGCCAATCCACCGAACAAACCAACGCAAGCAAACTTGAACCCCGTCATAGCCTTCGTTAACATCACCGATGCAAATGCAGAAGCAGTAACCGCAGCAGTATAAGTATTTTGCGCAACTGTAGCTCCTGATAAAGCTAACTTCTCTGCTATAATCGCCTTAATCATTAAAACCTTAGAAAGAAACAACTTAGTCTGGACAATTAACCACTTGCCCATACTAATTAAGTGCATCCATATATCCTTAGATAATGTTCTCAAAGAAACCGATTGGGTCCACAGAGCAACTACTACCCTTTTGCAACTTAAAATGAATTTACTCTGAACAAACAAATTACTAATCATTCCGTATGTCCACATAGCAAACGCCGGGACTAATATTGCACTCAAAATCACTCCAACAGTATAAGACACTATTTTGAACCTCATTAGAAAATTGATTATCGGAACCACTACCTTAGCGACCGCATTTATTGCAGTACCTAACAAAGTAAAACTGGCAGTCAACACACTCATAGCCCCGGCTCCCTCCCTACCACCCTCCGATAATCCATTGATCAGAGTCGAAAATATATCAATCAAAGGTCGAATGGTTCTCTGGATTAAAGGAATCAACTGAACTAAAAAAGCGTTAATTTCAGAAATAACTGGAAACAATGCAGACTCCATCAAAAACCACAACGTATCTATTAGAGGAGTAAACAACCTTTCCATAGTCCTCTCTATACCACGGAGACTTAACACTTGCCCAAAAGTATAACGCCAAAAATCCTTACCCCATTTGGAAAAACCACTCCAAAAAGACTTGCTAGCCTTATTCATTTCCGGAGAACCACTCTGGAAATGCTTCGACAAAGCATTAAAAAATTCCTTGTTAATTACATTACGATCTGTCAATCTTTTCCAGAACAACTTGGACAAAGCAAAGCCACCAAACTGCTTACTAGCAAGCTTCATTATTTCACTAAAAGCCTTCGATGCCTCCCTACTCGAACACTCTCCCAAATCAGATATAGAAACCTTGAATCTCTTCAAAACACCATCTACAAGCTTAGACCAATTCTCCGCTTCCCGAATCAAACCACTAGGAAAACTCATGCTCCCAATGATCTTATCCAATTCTCTAATTCCAACAGTACTACTAGCTAACAAATTTGCATTGTCAACCAGATGTTTCCAACTAGCACTTGCTTGATCAACCGTTTTAATATAACTGGAAATCTCTCTAGACGCCTTCGCTACAAAATTACTGAAATTACCTGCACTATCACCAGCCTCCCGAAAGACACCGACAGAACTGAGCAAAAACCTCAACGCTTGCCCAGTTTTGGTTAGAAAAGAATCCAGTCCCTTACTGAACTTGTCCTTAAATTCCAGGATATACCCCAATTTCATCATCCTGGAATCACTACGTTCTTCTAGATTCCCTTCAGACACGGTTTACCTCCCACTAAATACGGATTGAACTATTTTGGCTATCGCCTTCAGAAAACTTTCGTCTCTCTTAACTTTCGATTGGGATTCGGTCTCTAACCAATCCTTCAATTCTTCCACTAAAATCTCTAAATCCTTACGTGTCAATCCGTCCGAATCTCTTAAGGAAATTCCTGCATACTTAGACACAAACAACTGTGCCTTCAATAAATCCTCAATTTTATCTTCGGGTAGAACCTGGCCGAAAGAATTCCCTATTAAACGGGAGTATGCTTTCGTCTTCATAACCGCAATCTGGACATTGCGACTTAATGATCAAACTAATCCCAAACTCACGACCATCAATCGCATCTCGTAACGCTAGACTGTCCTTACCCGCTAAACTCTCTACGTAATCCACCTTATCTCCTAAATTCATATCTTGATCATTGACCGACTGTATATAAGTAGCTAATCGATAACTATAAGACGGATCACCTTGAATATTGGCGCTTCTGTAACTCAACCTCAATTGACGCCGAATGTTCATTTCATCTCTGTAACGCAACAAACGGAACTTGACTAAATCACCTCGTAAAGGAAGTCGAACCTCATAAGGCTCGCAATCATCTTCCTCAGTTAAAACAGACATAGACAAATCGTCTGGAATCTGTAACCTGTGAACGTAAAACGTCCCACAATTCCCACACGTCAAGTTGAAGGAATAATCCGAACCATACGAAATATTTCTAATGCACATCATAATATAAAATAAATCACCAACTAACAAATCCTCAAACGGAACGGGACATTCCACAATACACCGCTTAACGATCAAATCCAAAACGTCAAAACGATCACCCTTGGACCCAGCTAGCAACTTTTCTTCAGCCACAGTTAACGGACTGATTATCATTTCGCCACCAGACCACTTCCCCCCGTACAAGTATCCATTACTAGGTACTACGATCTTGCAAGCATACGGACGGCTAGGAACACTCACCGAAACAGGACTAGGCAACTTAACATCGTTCTTCATATAAAACCCTCCTTTTTTAACGTGTACAAAACTCACCGTTCAAATCCAAAGCCCTCGAATTTCTCAAAATCGTTTCTGTCCTAGAAACTTTTTCCTTCCGACTTTTTCCATATAACGAAGTCTTTCTCCCCCACGGAACAGTAAAACACGGCAACACAAAATCACTACGAACCCACCCAGATTCTACCAATGGAAAGTACACATCATCCCAGTAACAACTCAAAACAACCGCTCCTTTAACATTCAAAAGAAGCTCCACTAACTTCTTGTGATGTTCGGAATCAACCTCAACTTCATAAGCATTTCCACTATCCTTTCTGTCTCCATCAACACCACGAATTAAATAAGGGGGATCAACATAAAAAACCGCATTAGGATTATCCCACTTCCTAATACAGTCTAATGCATCCAAGTTTTCCACAACCACACCATCCAAACGATTCTTTATGCTAACTAAATTAGAGTACAAACGCAAAGGACTTCGACTTGTTATTGTACCACTCAAACGACTAACCCATAACTTATCAAACTTTTTTCTTCTTGGAGAAGCAAACTCCAAAACCCCACAAAAAATCTGATTACAACATGTAATCCACGAAATAGCCCTCCAAACAATATCATCAACCCCGTTACGATACATATCTACAAATCTACAATACTCACCCCTGGATAAAGGAATAAACACAACCTTTCTATAAAATTCTACAAACTTATCCGGATCACTAAACACTTTGAAAACAGAATAGACACTCTTACTCTTATCATTCAACACTTCCCGATTAGCTCTTTCCCTTGAGAAAAACAACGTTGCAGAACCACAATATGGTTCACAATAAGGATCACCCCCCAGCAGGAACTAATGATAACAATTCAGATAACATTGTCTCGTACCTATTAAAATATGTCCTTAAATCCAAACGTCCAACATCATTGAGTAATTCACGTAAGACATAAAACCGTAGTACATATCTCCGTACAAACCAAGTAAATTGCACGCTTCGTAAAAAACTAACATATCTAAAAATTTAGGGTACAGCAAACTAACCGGAAACCCATTCACACGACCAACAGACTCAATCCAATCCAACATCTCTGCCATTTCATTAAAAACATCACCAAAACCAAAACAAAAACAAAAACAAAAACAATTAAATAAACCCAAACGGAATCTTCCTAGAGAAAATCGCCGTACTCAAATACTTCGCAACAACCCGCCCTTCCCAAAATGGTTTATCACGGCACAATATCCACCCGAACCCCCCTTTAACATTATTCGACGAACACAACCACATTTCAGCCGATAATCTAGACCAACTCGACGGAAACGGCCAATCTCCAGGCTTCTCTCTCTTAGACCACTCCACCGGATCGGGAAGATTCCGAATCCAACTACTCTTAGACCACCAAAAGTTACCTGAATAATGACTCCACTTGCACCTTCCAACCTGACAAAAATTCACTCCAATACAATCACAACTCTTCAACAAGTCCCAACACCATTGATACTTCTCTAATATACACAAATTCATCAACCTACGCCAAAAATTCCTGGCTATGTTTCTGGGTTGACTCACTCCCTTTGTGTGAATGTACCCCACAACATCGTCATTATTCAAACACCATTCCCATAACAACCTCAGGGTAGGATGTTCAAACAAACGAACATTTTCCGAATAAAAACCTACATCAAATCCCAAACTCCTAACCCAATCTACGTCCGAACGACTACCACCAACAACACCTACACGAACACCATCAAGATCAATCTTGTCAATCAACTCCTTATGTTCTAAAACAACTCCCTTCCAGAAATTACCCATGCACGCAACATGATAAAAAAGCATGGGCATTCTACTTTAGCCCCTCTACTCAGAAACTAAACTACTAACTAAAAATCTACTAACTTAATTTTATCCACAGAAAGCTCCATAGCTAAAACCACTTGCTCAGCAGATTCCATAGAAAAATCAGCACTAGGAGAAACACTAATTGGGAATAGCCCGTACAACTCCTGAGTACGTCGTTTCGTACCATCAGGAGAGTACAAGTACAAATACCCCTGTTTTTTGTAACGACTAGCCAAACCAATAACACCAGTATCGGAGTTATGTACTAACTCCTGCCATCGCCACAAAATACCCCAAATAGACTTATCGACGTAATCACGAACTTGTAATGTCCAGTTTTCATAATTCACACGACTGGCAACCTTACGGTTTTCGTTCGCATACGGAATCGTGATTACCTCAATAGTCCTTCTGGGAGGAGCAGTACCGGAAATGGACAATTCCAGATTGTCTGCACCCTCCAACCCCGTAATCCTTACGCTAAAATGATTAGTACGCTGAGGTTCAAAACCACCAGCTTGAGCAGCAATATGACCAGCGTGCATCTGCATCGGCATTGTTTTTCCTCCTCTAAATCAAAAGTTACTACCGATTAAGATATTCCTCGAAACTAGCCCCATAAGGAACCAGTGTGAACAATATGTTAATCACTTCAGCAACACCCATCGGTTTCAACATGATTTTACCAACAGCCTCATTCCGTTGAATCACGTCTGTTGTATTGGTGGTTTCATCCATCACCACTCGATAATCATACAGACCCCGATTGTCTTTGATTCTCTGCAAGAACGGACTGACCAATCCCTTAAAATCATCCCACATTCTGCTATCATTCGGTTCGAAGACCAAATACTGACAAGCAGTAGCAATCACCTTCCGCAAGTACAACAACAACCTGCGAACGTTCACCCGGTCCAAAGCAGTCGGAGACCTTTGCAACGTTCTTTGGCCCCAAACAACAATGCCCTGACCAGCAAAATCCACAATCGGATTGACCGAATTGATGCCGTAAGTACCAGCCCTACCTCCATACAAGCGTTCACGTTCGCCATGAGTTACGTGGCATTCGGTCCCAACAGCACTCACAATCTTACCACGACGCCACCCTGCAGGAGCGTACCAAGTTTCATAATTGGTGTCTGTTTCAGCAAATACACCAGCTACAAAACCACTAGGCGGAAGCCAAACATAATTCCCAGTCCAAGAGTTGAACGCTTTCAACCAAGGCCAATACACCGCAGCATAACTACTGTTTAAAGCAGCTTCCGGCCCACCGTCTGAATTCCCATTGTGCCAATCAATTACCCCTTGAACGTCCAACCCTAACGGAGGATCAATCAAGGCGAAACAATCACCACGACTTTCAGCAATAGAAATCAACTCCGTTACTACACCAGGACGGCTATCCCCTGGTACAGCAATTATATTTACGTCCACTTGCTCAGAATCAGCAAACAATTGAAGACCAGTCGGATTCGCTCCAGATACCCCAATTACATCATCCTCAGTAACATCCGCACCATCATTACCTCCAGACAAGTAATATGTACCTTTCTTCAAAGTACCGGAAGTCCCGATGTAATCTACTACCACATAATCACTATCCGCCATTCTAGTTTCAATAAAATCATCGGAAGTAGATTCCAACACCACAGCGTCATAAACTTCAACCACGTAACCAGCGTACTTTACTCTGATCTTATAGGTTCCAGAAATCGAACCATCCTCGACAATAACACTAACACCATTTACTCCATTAGCCCAAGAACCACTAGTTGACGCAGTAATACTCAAAGCGTCTTCACTTTCATTCTCATTCTTAATCATCACTTCAGCATAGGCTTCTCCATAACCAGCAACACGAACAAACGTCAACTGATTACCTCGTTTCAGATACTGCGCAGCAGCTAGCAAACCAATATGATCATCTAACAGGGGTCCAAAGTTATTGACCAATTGATCCTCAGTAGTGATCAGAACTCTCTCATTCGTGGGACCTCGACTCGCAGTACCAACAATAGCAAACTGCGTAGTAGCTAGTGCAGGAACGTACAAACTAAAATCTCGTTCCGCAGTATAAACACCCGGAGAAACAAACGTAGCCATTCAAAACTCCTCCCTTAAAAAAGTAATTTGTTTTCAGGCAACCGATAATCTGGACCTTCATACGATTCACTAAACTCAGAATCATCAATCACTACTTCACCAGTTTCTGGATTTCCTTTGCAAAACAAAACTCTCTCACACACAGAAACATCCCAATCCAATTCCCCAACCCCGCCAACCTTATTCTCCGGCAACCGATAATCTGGACCTTCATACGATTCACTAAACTCAGAATCATCAATCACTATTTCACCGGTTTCTGGATTCCCTTTGACTAGCAAATCCATAACTACACCCCAAAATCAGCATATATTTTATGTATCAGGTAAACCTCATAGGCTGGCCTAGGCAACCATCCTTTGATCACAAAACTATAAGTCCACCTCAGTACACGCTCTTCCCCACCAGACTCTAAAATACTATTATCGGTAACTCCGTTAAATTGCAATTCAACAATCTTAGTAGGAAACGGATCGCCCAAATCAACCTTTATGAACTTAGGTAGATAACCTAACTCCAACAACAAATTCCTCCTAGCTCTCATCGCCTCATATCTTGTACGACTCCAATAATCAACTTGATAACTAATATCATAAGGCAAAGGTGTCGGAATATTGTAACTTGTCTTAGCATCATCACTAATATTCACGTTCCTGTATTCAGCCTTAAATGGCATCGCCCTATGCATATCATAAGTTACATCACCCACCTGACTAATACTAATATAGGGCAACGGCACCGCTTCCGGTCTTGTTAAATTCAACATTCGGGCTACTTGCGCCCTAGCCCTATCAGGAGTAGCAAACACAATCGGAACATTACCCTTACCCAAAGAATTCCCAATAAACTCTGCAAAAGCACGGTCGTACGATTCATAACACCACGCAACCTTCTCAGTACTTAAATCAATTTTTTCAATCGGAATACTCACGACTACTTCACCGCATTAAGTATTTTCTTAGAAATAACCCAAAATCTTCTTTCTAAATAAGAATCCACTGGCCTCAAATGCGGCTTCATCACTACCTTCTCAGACCCGGAACCATATTCGTAATAGGGCCATAATCCAGATACTTTAGAATCACAAAAAACCTCTCCCCTGATCACGCCTCCATCCTCCAAAAATCTCACCTTCCACGAATTCATGTAATCACGATACATCTCTTCAATCGGGTTATCATCAATACTCTTACCATCCGACATGATCAAACGTTTCTTCAATGTCTCAAAAACATCAACAGTTTCATCACGCACTATCTTCCTAACAGCATTCTTATCAAACCGAAACTTCCTGAACACTATACACTACTCCAAAAGCAATCTACTATCAGAACAAACTACTACGAAATTACGGACCTACTGCAATATAAATCTTCTGATCTTCTTTATCGGAAACTGCGTAAATTTTGTTCGCATTATTAACAGGCATATAAATCCATTCACTATTAGACAATGGAATTCCGTCTGGATTACTACTATTCACATTGGAATTACTAGACAACCACACAACACCACTATTGTTAAGATCAGCCTTAATCAAAATCATTTTCCCACTAGGCATGTCCGGTAACTGAACAACGGTCGTACTAATCTCCACAACAGCAGTTCGAAAAGGTACTGGATAAAACATATTCAAATCTCCGATTGACTCAACACCTGATCAACACGCATACGATGTAGATCACAAACCAGACTATAATACAACGGAATTTTCGTATTTCCGAGAAACGATTCTGGGATAACTACCAAAACATCATATTCCTGCCCTTGATACCACAACCGATCACCCGGCCTGCACAAACACAAAATATCACCATTGTCATAATTCAATGGAACCTTGACCACTCTAATACCATCCACTATATCATACTGAGGTAATTGATAAATCAATCCGGCATCCTCTAAACAAGGTAAAGCCGCCTTCACCTGAATCGGCCTACGCAAATCCAACCCAAACTTACTCAAGTCCATCGCAAACGATTCAGTAATCGCCAACGCCCTAAACTCTGTCTCAAAAAACTCTTCATTTTCATCCAAAACTTCCATGTGCAATTCATCAATCATCTTCTCTTTGCCAGTAACAACCTTGCGATATTTAATCAATGGAAACTGATAAACACTATCACTACAATTACTAATCCTAAACATGTACCCATTGTTAAATTCACGCAACCACTGCACAATCTGAGGATAGTCTGGAACACAACTAAAGGTCAAATAACCAGGACCACACTCAGGTTCGTAAACAGAACCATCAGGATAATACAGATCATAATCAGACATATAACACTACCCATAAATCGGAATCACCGTAGTCTTCATCTGTTGCATCGCTTCATCAATCAAACGCTGACCCCATTCCTGTTGTCTAGACGCATCTACACTAATCGTTCCAGTAGGTCCAGGAATACTATCCCCATACTTCCCTCGAATATGTGCCAGCAACAATCTAGCATAACCCTCACAAATTTTTAGAAATAAATGACTAAACGCAGGAGGTAAAGTCTCCAAAGAATATGGATACGCCTTGAAAATCATTACATCATAAGGACCACCAGGCATGTACAAGTACAACTTACGCTCCATTGACTCCCAAAACCAATCCGGCTCTGTACTGTAAGCCCTGTGTACTACTCCTCTATGATGTAACAACTCCCAAACGTTACCCAACTGCGGGTAAAGTCGCAACTCAGCCCCAGAAACGAGTGTACGACCCACTAATCTAAATGGGTCGTACAACTCGCTACTGCTAACATCACGTGGGTACAAAAAGTCCACTTTGTAAATAGTTAACAGCTTATCATCATTACTGTAATCAATCACCTTTTGGAGCGAAGTATCTTCCTTTATCGACTCTGTGGAACTTAAAAAGTACCTAGTATTCAACAAGTCCAATGCCTGTTGAATAATTTCGCTCCAATGATCAACACTACCTTCCCCGCAGTCTTCTTTCAACTCAATGCACATTGAGCAACCGCCCAAACGTGCCTTCAATCTATTGATAACTTCACTCTTTTCCATATCATTTAGAAACTAAAAATCCACAAACGGGGAAGCACAAACCAACGTCGAAGTATCAAAATAAAATCATCCGACTTTTTCTCAATCTTGTAAGTTTTTTGTTCGGGGGCAGGCTTAGGAATCTCTACGTGTACCGGAGCAGTTGCCATGCGAACAGCAGGAACCGGCCTTCCCCAATAAAAATGCCGTTCACGAATCACCACTCGATCAAAACCAAACACATCGCAAACAAACAACAAAGAGAACAAAACCGACAAAACTAGAACCATCTTACGCATCGAAACTCCTCCTTCCAAAAAAAAAAGGAAACCTAACAAAAACTCAAAAAGGCACTATTACAAACCTAAATTAACTCCATGCCTACGACTCAAATGACGCCTAGTACCGGTATATGACCTAAGTAGAGCTTCACAAACTCTACAAACGTAGTAATCATCTTTCCCTATAAAGAATCTTACATAGTATTTCTTAGTCTCTAAATCTTTAATCCCCTCCCCTACATCAATTCCAGCATTGTTTAACACCCTCTTCACATCATCCAGACCAATATTCATCAATTCGTTTTCCGAAATACGAACCCCACTTGTAGTATCTCCAATCTCACTTACAGAAACAACAGTCTCACTTGTCGAAGTTTCCTTCTCAACTACACTTTCGGAAACCTTACTTTGTTCTTCAACAACTTCCGGAGATACTATATCACCTTTTGGAGATACAGTATCCGTTTCCACAAACGACCGACCATCCTCCACATACTCAGCCACCAAAGCCTTTCGTGGATTAGGTCCGTCAAAACTCGCAAAACGTGCAAACCAATCCCCAGTAACATACTCACCGTTCCGAACCGTTACCGGAACCCGATTCGGTCCTGGAACTGTCCTAGTTACCCCACTTCTATTGTAGTATCTGTACCCCATAAAGGTTCCTCCATCAGTAGTAATTTCTAAAACTATCAGTACACTCTATCAACTCGTTTAACCCAATAACTACATAACACCAATTACCCTGTCCAAATCTACAACCCAACCTGCTTAACTAAATCACCAACCGAATCAAAAGGACCAATCAACTCCTTACGTTGAGGGGTTCTTAAATAAAACTTACCCCCCTTCTGAACAACCTGCATCTTAACACCAGTCTTAGGATCAGTAACAGTGGACAAAGGACGCTCCTGCTCACTAATACACTTGCAACTCTCCATAAACTTGGCAACCTCTAAATAACTTACAGACATAAAACCTCCAAAAAATAAGACCCACCCACTCCACCCTCCTGATTAACCAGGACACAATTAAATAACTAAAAACAACTCTTTTAGCTATTTAACAAAACTCCTAAATCGCTTAATTAAAACCAACAAGCAACGGTTTTAATTAAAATTACTATTAAGTAGTATTCGGACCGCTCACCGGATTGTAACCGCTCTGCGTCAAACGACCAACCGCATAGAAGTTTTCATTGATCACCTTCTGAGCAGTCCGACACAACATACCCTTACGACTGATGAAGTCGTCTAGAGTAATAGTCGGAGTAGTAACTAGACCTTGATACACTGCGTGAACATAACCAGTATCCAAGAAGCTACCACCTTTGAACCCCATCAACCACTCGTTCGATGGGAAAGTCGGGTCTTTGAACACATCCCAATCACCAAGTTTACCAATCCTACGTACACCAGTAACACCAGGAGGACTCGGCTGACGAACGAAATGAGGAGCAAGAGTCTCTACAATGTTCGCTACTTCAGTACTCACCACCAACCAACTAGCCTGCACTCGTTGAGTTCTTTGGAAAATAACGTTACTTGTCCGAACGAAAGCATCGTTCAAAATCTCTTTATGATCACGATAGCTAACGTTCGGAGGAGGAGTAATGTCAAAACCTTCTGGACTCGACAGGTTCGGAGCAATTTGCCGCAAATGCCGAATGATCTTGGTATTAATCTCTTGAGCGATCAAGTTAGTCATAATCGTAACCAGATCGGATTCAGCACTAATCCCGTGCAAAGCTAGAAGGTCCTGCTCAGCTTCAACAGCCCAACGAGCACGTAGCTTGTTCGGTCGAGTAACCACAGGAGCACTGGTTAACTGAATATCAATCTCCGGAATGAACTGGTTTGCCTCACTTACGAACTCGTAAGTGGTAGTAACATCACCAGATGTAGTATCCGAAAACGTAACATTGTAAGCACCCGTCGAATAATCAATAGTGTTAGTACCACTACCATTTACATCACCAATCAAATTCCCATTACCATCATCAGTAACCGTCAAAGTACCATCAGTCAATTTCACCGTACCAGGACGTACCGGAACATTCGACAACGTTCCAGTGTAATTCGTAGAACCACTAGCACCCAAGTATTCCTCTTCTACCAACTCATCAGTATAGTGCATCGTGGGATAAGGACCCTGCTTAGCACTGTACAGTTTGGTGCCTTTAGTGATCTTCCCTTTAGTAGTACCAGCTACCACGTCATAGTAGAAAATCAATCCAGTAGGACCCGGAAGAGGCTGAACACTGACCAAATCAGCAGCAACCAAATTCGCAAACACCATCCGAATCACGGGAAAGATGTACTTCTCGTAACTACCAACAGCCAGAGACCGTGTAGTTTCGTCCATACGAGAATAATACTGATAAGCGTTCTCCATGAGAATCGCCACCAAATTACGCTTGTACGGATCATCAATTCCCCGAATAAAATCGACCGTGTTGTAGCTTTCCCAACCTCGAATCAAACGGCCAGGAAAATCAGACCAACGCTGAGCTAGAGTTTCACCTAGACGGTTAAGCTCGCCCAGACTATTCACCTTCTCATTCATCCCGTAAAGCTCATTATCGTAACCCATACCTTTGACCTCCTATTCTAATAGGAAAACTTTCAGAAAAAAACTAACTAACGACCCTCAAACTTGGAAATGACCGCACCCAGCAAATCGGATGCTCTCTCTCGAATCGCTACTGGGCTAGTCCCTCCGTTAGAACCATTATATCCCGGAGGGGGTAGGTCAGTAGGATAACTAGGACGCACCGCTACCGGTTCGATCACTTCCTCGACTAATTCTTTAGCTTCCTTAACTGTATTGCACTTACGAGCAATAACTTCAACACTTCCCTTAATACTTGGATACTTATTAGCTACACCCAACAAGTAACGAACAATCCCTTCTTTTCGATAACGCTCAATAATGGCTTTAAGCAAAGACTCTAAAGCCTTGATTCGCTTCCGGCTCTCTGTCAATAACTCTTCACCTAAACCAATAGCCACTTCACATTTCTTTTCCAATTTTCTTTTTTCTTCAAAATTCAAATCCAAACGATGGTCATCAAAACGATCAACACTCTCCGCCATCGCCTTATACTCTCTACAACGCCGCAACAATTCTTCACCTAGATTACAAGCAGCTTCGTACCGAATACGATAGTATTCAACTTCATCTTCATCTTCATCATATTTGCTATTATCTTCAACGCCTTTATCCTCTTCCTTAGACAAACCCCCTTCAGCAGCTTCTGTAAAACTGCCAAAATACTCTCTTAGCAACGTGTCCAACCGATCACGCTCCTTCTGTCGGCTTTCATCCATCGCCTTCCGAATCAAAGTCAAACGCTCCTCAACACGTCCCAAAATAGCCGCACCGTCAACACTATCACGATACGGTTCCAACTTCTTCCGGGCCTCTGTAAGACCATCATAAAACTTCAACAAATCATCAAAACCAACACCATCCATCTGCACCGGAACAGCCTCCAATGCAGCTTTAGATTCAGCTACAGCAGTAGCTTCGTTTTTTAAACGTTCAACATCAATTTGACTCATTGATACTGACTCCTTACTTCTAAAAGTTTTTATACCGTACTCTTCCAACCAATTATTGGACATTTCACCAAGACGCTTAATCGTACACCCAACCGGAGGAATAAGAGCACTCGCAGGACCAGCCACCAAACGACCATTCCCATCTACAGCAACTAACATATCCCGATCAAACACAGACTCATTAGCCTTCACAGGAACGGGTCTAGCAATTGATACACTAGGTAAATACACAAAATCAAACGTGTCCAAAACAAAATCGTCTTCCTCTACAATATCACCTTCCTGAGTTTTCCTCACCCTGCCAATAGCCCGACTACTCACCCCAGGAGTTACTTTGCAATTGTATAATTCTTCAATAATCTGCCCCATAGGTGTACGAAAAATTAAATGACCAGCATATATAACGTTTCCCCTCCTCTGCACATCAACTACTAAATGGCTGACTCTAGGTAACTTAGTGTTCGCTTCGTTAGGATGCTCCAACTCTCCCAAAACCTGCCTAGCTCGTAAACGCCTCATAAAATGACTGTCTTCACGTAACACCTTATCCCACAAACTACTGGGGTAAACCCGACCATTACCATTCCTTTGATCTGCAACCTGCGCAGGACCATAAACATATAAACGCCTGTCCGTGTCTAATAACTTGGACTTGTACTCCTCCTTAATCCTACCCCATTCATCTTTCAATTGATCATTACTACCTCGATACAATTCCGCCTCAAACTTACCTAACAAACCATCAACAACATCCTCACGCAGAGGACTCTCCACTTTTTCGTATCGAATCTCCCACTGATTAAAATCGGTAATCAGCGGACTGTTATTTTCTAACAATAACTGGAGACTCATTCATATCTCTCCTAAACTGGTAAATTTCTACTCAAAAGAACTTTACGCAATAAGTTAATCTCACCCTGAGTCAAAACCTTCATTCGACCATTCCCATCACACACTACCACTTCCCCAGACGGAGTACGAAGCATTCCATAAATCACGTCCAAGGGAATCCCAATATCCTCACCCTTGACATACACAATTTTTCTATCAAAAACTTCCGCCATGCGATCAATCATCGCCAAAAAAGTCTCCTCCTTGCTAACAACATCCTCATTCTCTCGTATATCTAAAACTTTATCTACAATCTCGTGAACATCCATTATTGATCCTCCAACTACGGCTTAGCTCTTATCCTCTTCGTTCCATCATCACCATCTACCACTTCAACTAAATCACTATCTACAAAAACCCAATTGAAATCGTTCAACTCGTAATCTTCACGCTCTAACTTGTCTTTGATAGCCTCAAACTTGCCATCTCTGTATAAACGTCCTGCATAAAAACACCAAACAAAATCCAAAAAACGATCAACAATCCAACTATCCTTACACCATAACAACAAATTGTCCTTCAACCACTGCCAATCTACTAAATACGAAAATTCGTTAGGAAAAACAACCTCCAATGAATCGTGATCATACGCCCGACGATATACATCAATATACTCTACATCATCCTTAAAATCAGGAAGCCTTTTCATTTTTACGACCTTAATCTAACGTTAACACTAAAAACCCCGACTAAAATCAATCCCAAAGTAAAAACCCTAACACATTTCATTCAACATACGAACCTCCGGATCAACCGACCCAACCGACTCCTTCTTAGATTCTACACCCCTAGGAAAAACAGACTTAATGTTTTTCTCCCGCTCCTCCTTGTCCTTATCCAAATCCTTATTTTTAGGTAATTCATCAAAAGGAAATGGATAAACAGCAACGTTAGATGTTGTAGTTGTCATTCTTCTTTTCTCCTCTTCTCAATATAATCACCCACGTAAGCCTTAAAAACATCTGCGGCTAATCTCAAACCACTAATAGAATCCCTATGAGAAGCTAACCATTCATCCACCGAAATACCTTTACACTTTTCTACAATAGACCTCAAACCATACAAAGCTCCAGCCGGAGGTACACAACTTAAAATGATCAATAATGCATGTATCGATGAATCATCTAACTTAGACAAAATCTCAGCTACCTTCCCTTTGCCAACAAACAAATAAGCAATTAAAACCTTCTTAATTTTAATCCAAATGTCAACACCAGCATCACCAGAAAAAACAAACGTGATAAAATCTAACTCCCTAGCCGAAACAATCTTACGAAACAACTCTATAATTCTATCTTCCAAAAGATCAATATCACGACATATATCACTCTTATTATCCCAACAAACATCTCTCACAAAATCACTTAACTTCTCTGCACAACTCTGAACCTCCTGAACAATTAGACTAGTTGTATAAGCATCAACTAACCAACCCATAAGAAAAACCCCACACAAAACAAAAAACAATCAAAAACAATTTCCTACCGATCAAACGCTCCAGAAAAATCGTACAACTCAATACGTCCACTAGTAGCAGCAGTAGAACCAGTAGCAGTCAACTTGTAGTAAGAATACTTACCAGAAATAGCAAAACTCAACACACCCTTACCAGCAGCCTTCACAGTAACAGACGAACCAACCTGTGTCCAACTATCATTATCCGCAGAACCGTACAACTTGATCACTACAGCAGAAGACCCATCATTGTACACCATCCCCTTCCAAACACGAGGATCAACATCCGGACGCTCACGTACACTAGACAAAGTACCAGTAGCTACCACAGTCTCAGCAGTCGTAGCATTAAACGGAATCGTCTTCGTTAGTAAAGAACCCATACTCTACACCTCCTTCGTAAACTAGACTTTCAACACACCTTTGTAAACTAACTCGATTGTCTCTATCTGAAACTGCACACCAAATAATGTAAGAAACTTCCTTTGGTGTAAAAGAATCCGCATCCCTGTTCTTCATTTTCTCCATCATTCCCTGACAAAACAACCCTATCGCATTATGCATCTCTCTAGACCACTTCCTACCCCTAAGCGCACTCTCAATACCTTCAAACAATATACACTTTACAATATCATTTACTTCCTTTCTGCTTATCATAACACCGGAACCTCACGTGTACCAATACTAACAAACTCGACAAATACACCACCATTAGACACTTCACTTAAATACAAACTGATAAAATTAGGAACTACATCCAAAATAAATGACTGAACACCTCCAGCTACAACAACCGTCGGAAATGTATAATTAAACAAGGAATGATCACCTGCAACGTTAGTTTCACCCCCTTCTATATTAACCACGGCCTCGTTCGACCCAGTATTGTACACAAACATAGCTACCGGAGGCACCACATACCTAAAATCCAATACCTCTGGACTCGAACCTAATTGATTCCGAAGAAAAACTGTCGTTCTGTACATCGGTACTCCCCTATTGCCTAATTTCTGGAATCTCCACCTCTTCCTTCGTACATAAATATACCCACTTAATCTTGGCAGTCCCATCCCTAGGACGCTGAATAACCTGTGTTCCAGGTAACATCTCACGCAACCCAATCAACAATTTAACAGCAACATCCAATGGCATCTCCCCACTGAAAATCAACACAACTGCTTCTAACTCTGGTTCAACGTAAACATCCTCTAAATAATTCAAACATTCTAGAGCGTTTACTTTGATAATCACTTGATCAACTACATCACTCCCAGTCGTCTGTTGTGTAACACCAGGAACAACAGAAGTTTCATCAGGCTCCAATAACCCAAGCTCGTCGATCCGTGTGCCATATACCCGCATACTACTGATAAATTGCTTCACAGCAGGCTCCCGAAAAGAACTACCTGGAGGACTAGACGGCTTCGATATTCCAGCCCCAACCGGCTTACTAGGCCCCCCAGGCTTCGGCATGAAGGGGACCGCCGCCTTGGATTTACCCGAAGACGACGGTCCCCCCATCCGAACGGAATCCGTTCCACTGCCGGGAACCTGAAAAGGAGACGCAGGAATACGTGAACCCTTACCCGCCGGAGTTATCGGCCTTGCCTTAGGTATCCCCTTCTGAACTGCAAACTTCTTCGGCTCCTTCCCCCGAAGCAATACTTCAGCCCGCTTCCTCTGCAACGCCCGAAGTACGGCCTTTCCTAACGGACTATCTATAAAATCTCTGGTAAAATCCATCAGTAAACTACCCTAACAAACGTCGGATTACGTAATTAACCCGATCACCATTGTAAATATCACTAAAGGCTTCCGACAAATCGTCATCGTAAGATTCAGATTTAACACCACCTTTTAGCACACTCTTGATTTTGTCCACTATACTCTTACTCTTAGCAACCCTACCAGTAATCTTGCTCAACAACCCCTTGAACATGTCCCACAACCGACGCAACCAACTTTTACCTTCCGCTTGCTCACTAACCCGTGGCTCCACTTTAATTGTCGATACATGACTAACCGAAGAATAAGTCTGCTTCAATTGCTCCAAAATAGTACGTTGTTCGTCTGTTAATTTAGAAAACAGACCATCCAAAATTTCTTTGTACTTAAACACATTTCGATCATATTCTGTAAGAACAATGAACACATCATCCACCTGAACACGATTCATTCCAAGTTGATGCAATACAGGAAGAATAACCTCCCTCAAATCGTCCCTCTTTTTCGATAAATCATTCAAAATTTCCTGATACTTGGTAATTTCTAACAAAACAGCCTTCAACTCCCGTAAATGAGGAAGTATTCTCTCTAACTGCGGAGGAAGAGAAGGCTCACTAGACTTCTTCTTAGCCTCAGTAAAAACCTCCGGAATTCTCCACGGATATAAATACCATCTACTCGCATTCCGCAAACTATCACTCATTTGCTTCTCCTTTCCTTTTTCGTCTTTATCGACACCACCATTCTTCAAAATGTTAACTGAACGAATTAAATCATCTAATGCACGACTAACTTGGTTCACTTGCTTCATACATCCGGATAACACATCATAATTACTGGCTTCCGCCTCCCTAGTAGATTGAATAATATCATCAATCCCATCAACCAAAATCTCGAAAGAATCACTAATCGCTTCCAAAACATCTTCAGACAAACTTGGAAATACACCAACAACCAAACTGTCAACCTTCTCAACCAACGATTTCAACCTGTTCAAATACAAGTTAACTACATCCGGGGAAATTACATTAGAAACAACCTGTGTCCAATAATTATATACACTATTCAAACCACCACGTACTACAATATACCTGTTTACCAATTCACCAATAACAAGTAACTTACCGGCAACATCCCTCAATTCATCACTGGTGGCCTCGTGAATCTTTCCATAGTAAATGTTCATGCTAAATCCCCCATTAATCTAAACTAAACAGCTACAGCCCACAAATCATCACGAAGAACACCATTAACTAACAAACCAGACTTCGTTAAAAAATTCTTAACATAATCACACCATTCTTCAATTTCATCAACCTTCGACAGAATCGTCTTAATTACACTCTTGGTAGAATCGTCAATCCCCGAATCACGTAATAAATCATTCGCTAACTTCCTAACACCCCCAAGAGCAGTCTTATACCTGTGCGAAGTATTACTATACGCCACATTCAACTTGTGGCTTATCCCCTTCAAAATATTTACAACTTCATCATATAACTTATACTTAGATTCATCATCATCATCCATTACATACTCAAAAACATTGCTCAACCCTTCCGTCGTAATTCCAGAAACTTCCTGCAATATAGAATCAGTAGCATCAATAACAAAACCCGCCCTCTCTAGCGCACTCTCTAAATAATTATAACTGTCCCTCAACTTGTTAGAAATCGTAAACCACAAAGCACCACCAACAGCAGCGTCCTTACCATACTTACTACTTTCCAACAAACCCCCAATATCCCTAGAACAAGACTTCATTAAGTTTACACCCTTAACGTAATCAGCCTTAAAATCATTTACGACACGATGAATAATACGAAAAGCATTCTTTACCTTGTTAGCTACACTAGGACTTTCATTCAAAATAAACTCGATAGCCTCTCTAAAACTCATGCCCATAAATAAAATCCTCCTACTTGAAAACTAAAACCACTAGCGCTCACTAACTCCCCCCAATCAAACCCCGCATTCCAACTCCGTTCGCTCATTCAAAAAATACTCAACAAAATCCCGAAAATTATAGCACACTATAAACCCCTATTACAACAATATTACCTCTTGTTACGAACAACCCACGTCAATTCATCAAGCACACCACTAAACGCTTCTAACGTATTAGATAAACTCTCTTTTATGTAGAGAAAATTCTTACTAATCTGATCAATCTCATTGATTACTTTTCTAAGAACTACTTTGACATCACCACCCTTCACTAACTCCGACTCCGTAACCCTCTTCATATCCGCAATCAATGATTCACCACGAACTAAAATACGATCATACGCATCTTTAACTAGAACCTTTACTCTCTCTAAAATGCCCAAAAAATGCTTACAAACACCAACTCCATCTAAATCCGATGATTCTGCCTCTCTGACATCCCTAAACCTACATTCATTAAACCTACAACTACTCTCATCTACGGACAAAGTTTCCCCAAAATCCAAAATTTTATTCTTAATAGATTCACACAAACCCACAGACTTGTCAGCAATTCCCCACGACTTCTGAATCTCTTTCAACGCAAATTCCATCTCAGAAATCGTGTACTCCATTGTGTAACGCCAATCATCCCCCAACTTGGCTAAATAATCATCCGCTTTCAGCAACATTCCTTGAATCAAGTCCTCAGCATCAGAAAGATTCATCATCCCAAAATCTCTAACATTTCTCAAAAAACTATCGCAAAAGGTACGCATTCTATCAACATAATCAGACGGCGTTCTAGAAACACTACTTTCATCTAAAAGAAATTTAACAGCTTCCCGAAAATTGTAAACCATAAAAATTCCTATAACACAATTAAGATAACGACTCTATTGCAGTATTAACATGTTTACGAATTTTTTCCAACGAAACCTTCACCCCATCACCATACGACTTCGCTTCGTCAAAATACTTGATAATCTTCCCATAAGAAGCCCTGCCCCCAACAGAACGTAACTTGCTAACCTCCCCAGAAATATCATTAACACTCTTCCATAACTTGTCCACTAATAAATCATAAGCCTTATCTACTAAATCCTTGATTCTGTATAAAAGACCTAACACAAATTTCTGCACTTGGGCAAACTTCTCATTCCCATTACCCTCAATGACCATATCCCCTTCCCCAATAACACCCAACGAACTTTCCTTGACAATACCTAATACTCTAGAAATCAAATTCCATCTAGTAACAAGCTCCTTAATATCACTACGAACTTTCACTAACTCAAGTTTACACCTGTATATAGCTCCACACGCTATAGGATAAGGATTACCTAAAACACTCAAAACTTCTGCATTGTTCCTTTCCACCAAATTCTCATAAAGATAATTGATTAAATTGCTAATATCCGAAATATACGCCCTGCCTTTATCAGACCACTCCTTACAATTCTCCACCACAGAACGAAGCACCCCCAACGAAGAACCACCCACACTCCCTTGCTCACTTAACAAAATTTCAACAGCACTACGAAAGCCAGAACACACAAATCGAGATTCCTTATGATCCAACATTGCGTTTTACTCTCCCATAATCGAAACAAAAATTAAAAAAATACATTAACGATTCTCATGAATAGCCTCTTCCAAACCACTCTCTATCATCATAAGCGTTTCATCTACTTCGTCAAAAAGCGCCTTTACACCAGATATGAACTTCTTAGCCTTCTCAACGTTCGACATAATAGTTTCAAGTACCCTCTTAGCATCCCCTTTAGGACCCATAGATAACTGTAGTTTAGTAGCTTCACCCATCTCAGTTACCGACGCACCACCTTCATCAACAATACTTACAAAAGCATCGTTAACATTATTCCGTACCGACTTCAAAGTTTCCAACAAACTCCTGCATACCTCAACCCCACTAATCTTTCTACCCTCAGCTTCCTTCACCCCCACCCTAGACTTAGACTTAGACTTAGACTTAATCCGAGACTTAAACCGAAACCTAGATTCCTCAATAGATTCCTTGATGTTCACTAAATCCCAAACCAAATCATCAATGTTCCAACATATATTCACAAATTTATTAGTCTCATTGTACACTTTATTCAACCTATTTTTACAAAAATCCGCATCCGCCATCGCATGTCTTAATGCTTCCAACCACTCTTCACCTAACTTGCCACCATTGATACAATCACGTGCCTTCTCAAACAAAACATCACAAGCCTCTATCGCATTAGCAAGACAAGTCATAGCATTATCACCAACTTCATCTAACACAACATCAAAATAACGTCCCATGCTCTTAGCATAGTCGGAAAATCGACTAGTACTTTCATCTTCTTGTTCACGTAAAAAGTAATCGACCGCCTCTCGAAAATTGATAAACATAACATCTCCTGCATATACTTTCTAAGTAAATTCTAAACATCAAATTCAGATAACACACTATCTATTCTTACGAATAGCCGTATTCAAACTATTTTCCATCCTTGAAAGTGTTTTATTTAACTCGTCAAAATTCGCCTTTACATTAGACATGTGCCTTTCAGCCTTCTTAATGTTCGACATAATCCCATCAAGCACCCTCTTAGCTTCACCTCTAGGACCCTTAAATAACTCTCGTCTAGTAACATCACTCAATTCAGACAATAACGATCCTCCTCTTTCAACAATATGCCTGTAAGCACAGTCAACATCCTCCTTCACCGCTCCCAAAGTTTCCAAAAAATCCTTGCAAATCCGAACCCCACTAATCTTTCTACCCTCAGCTTCCTTCACCCCCACCCTAGACTTAGACTTAGACTTAATCCGGAGCCTGGACTTGGACTCAAACTCCCCCCTACCAATGGATTCCTTAACACTCTCCAAACCACCAACCAACTTATAAATGTCCCACCATGCATCCATAAATCCATCAGCTTCAAGGTACGCCTTATCTATCACTACTCTACAGTATTCCGCATCCGATTCCGTCTCCTCTAATGGATGTAACCACTCAGGACCTACCCGTTCATCCTCAATATACTCATGGGCATCCCAAGATATAGAATTACAAATTTGAGCAGCTTCAGAAAGACAAGGCATACCACTATCCCTGACTTCCCTCAACATAAGATCATGCAAAGAATCTACTTTCTCACAATAACCAGAATACCTACCGGTAACTTCCTGCTCATGTAAAAGATAACTAACCGCCTCTCGAAAATTGGTAAACATAACATCTCCTCTATCTACTTGCTAAATAAAACTAATATCAAACCTACCCAATTAGGAAATAGCACGATCCAATTTATCCTTCAAACCGGACATTATTCTATGAATATCATCAAAATCACTCTTCAAAAATTCCATGTACTTCTTACCTTCTTCAACATATTTCTTGATCTCCTGCAGAATCCTCCTAACCTTTCCACTACGACCCTCAAGCAATTCCTGCATAGTAAGATCACCCATCTTAAGCAAACACAACTTAGCTTCATCAAAAATAAGAATGCGGGCTTGTTTAACAATCGCCCCGATCCTCTTCAAAAGATGTAAATAATGCTCGCAAGCCTCCTTCCCCTCTTCATCTTCCTCACTCTCTACAAAAGAAGAAGATTCAAACCTAGACTTAGACTTAGATTTAGATTTAGACTTGAACTTGGACTTAATCCTACGTCCCCTCTTAGACTCCTCTACATCTAATTCACCTAATTCGTCCTCCAATTCACCAAGTTTATCTTCAATATAATCTTTACACAAAACAACAATTTCTTCAGCATTCCCCCTAGCACTCTCCAAAGCCTTCAACAAATCCTTCCCCCTACTAAACACAAAATTCATCAACTCCCCCCATTCACCACTCAAACCCTTGCCGTAAAAACGCCCATTCTCCCCATACTCAAATTCCTCACACAAGAAAACAGCTTCATCAAGATAACCAATACCCCCTTCCGTATCATCAAGATAATCACACACATACTGACACTCACTATACATTTCATCTACGTATCTGGACATAGACGAAGTGCCACCCTGTTCACCTAACAGATACTTAACTGCTTCTCGAAAACTACGCATCGAAAAAACTCCTTACGTAACTAAAGGACACTGATACACAAACTTAATCCTCCCATATATCGACCGCCCGACTGAACGTGTAGATATTTCATCAAAGATTTTCTGCGCTCTGTCTAAATGCCTCGTAACCTTACCAATTCCCTTCACCAATGAACTCCACGCACTCCCCCCAATAACACCTTTAAGATCAAACCCACTAAAACTACCACTGGACACAAAATCATTAAACAATTTTCTAACTTCATTAAGCAAAGAATTAACTGGACTTAAAAAATCACTCTTAAGCCTTTCTACAACAAAATATGCCTTTCCGTAATCAACACCATTCTCGATTATCAACAAGTGATCAATTGCTTCCCGAAAATTTCTGATATACACAGTTTAAGTACCTCACTTCTCTTTGCTGATGATTATCACTTATAAAGAAATGAACTAAATCCCTTTCATGATCATTACCGAAAACTTATCCACTGTACATTCATTCCTAAAACCTAGATGTGTCCTCCACCAAGGGGAAATCGAGTTCCCCTAGATAAAGGACTCACTCTATCGACGGGTCCCAAATTAAACCAGCCTGGTTTGGCGGAAATACCTCCCCCATCCCAGGCTGCGGCCATGCACTTAACTTCCCCCCAGAACTCCAGTCTATCGCATTCACCTCAGCCTCCCCTGACTCGTAAGCCCCAAAACTAACATGATTCCTAATCGCCTTCACCGGATCAACATCAGTGTCCATACTAATCTTCACCGCCCACTTCCTTAAATGCCTTATATAACCATCAGAAATAACCATCGCCTCTACTGCATCAATCCCTTGATCGTCTGTAATTATTAAAGTGTCATACACATCCGGTCGAAAATCAATGTCCTTACCAACTATCAACCACATTTCCTTATTAGACAACAACCTCTTGAATTTATTCATCGGGAATGTTATTTGATACTCTACAAACATTGATCATCATCCCTTGCGGTTGCTAACAACTACATAGAATCTACACTGCGCAACAAACTCCTTGCTACCAACTCTGGTGAATCTCCATTCATCACTTTGCTCACTGCATCCTTTAGAAGAAGATCAATAGACTCCTCTGCCTTAGACGTACTTACGTCCAACTCCGGAACCAACTCCTTCCGTACCGGTACATCTTCACCACCTACCTGCCGCTCAGAACCTTGAACCGCTAGTGCCGCATCCCCTCCTGCCCCCTTGGCAAACGTGTCCCCTACTCCCCCTTCTACATCCACCTTCTTCCATTTAATCCCAGGAACTTCTCCAACAACCTTAACCCCCTTCATACCAACCCCACCAACATCCGGCTCCGGCCTGTTCGTTAACTCCGGAGTGCTCACCGTTGTCCCTTGAGTTCCCTGACTCATTAAATCTTCAACCTGCTGACGTAACGTATTCATCACTAATCTACCTCCTGGAAAAAAAAAGAAAAACAACCAAACAAAAACACTCTCCCTTTCATTTAGTTTGTAAATAACACCCTACTTTTATTCTGTCTTCCTTATCTTTCTAAGAATTTTATTTTTTATCATGTTCGCATACATCGACTGCTTCCTCCACTCAACCGACGTTATCCTGTTTCTGTGAACCCTGTAATTATACAAAACATCATCCAATACCCATACCTTACCTAAACAATGACTACGCCAAATAAAATCATAATCCGATGAATAAAAATACGTTGTATTATATCCAACTAAAATCGGTAACAACGACCTCCTGAACATTATCGTACAATGACATAACGGAGAACCATTCTTCAAAAAATCAGCATCCTCTAAAAAACGCCCCCCAACTGCCCAACCATCCCCAAATTCCCCAGTAGCTTCATTGTACACCCTGAAACGACTACTAACTAAAACAACCGATTCGTTAGAATTCAAATAATTAACTTGCTTCGTAGTCCGCCCTAACTCACTCCAATCATCACCATCCTGACGTGCTATGTAAATACCAGTACTTACCCCCATCCCAAAATTGGCCGCCCCATAAGGCCCTAAACGACCCTTCAACCGATATGACTTAAATACCCTACTACCACTAAGACCTAAACCCTTCCTGTAACCCTCTACCCACTCATAAGTCTTGTCCGTAGAACAATCATCCACTACCACTAACTCAATTACCCCTGCATAATCTTGATTCAATATACTGTCAATTGATCGCTTTAACCAATCCACATTACGAGTTACTTCATTCCTAATAGCCATTACATAACTAACTACCGGCAAACTGTCCATCCCCATCACCGCACATCATTTAATAATGCGTGAAATAACATCCGCTAAAACTAAACCACCTACCCCTACACCAATAACTACCACCAAAAACCACAAAACACTAACCTTCGCTACCAAACCCTTCGTAGCCTCATCCCCAAATAACGCCCCCTCCAAACAATCTACACGTTCTTTGATAAACGGAATCATGACCGATAAACGACCCATTTGATGTGAAATACTGTCTAACTTCTCTTCGATACGTTGTAAACGTTCATCTACAGACGACACTAATCAACCTCCTTATAATTGAATAACTCTAAAATCATCTAACTGAACACCATCGAAAACCTCCTTCTTACCATTAGATAAATTCTCATTACTCTTCTGCTCTGGAAAATCACCGAAATCAGAAAAACCAACATCTACCCCAAAAACAACACCTAATAAATCCCTAACTCGATTAAACAACCCCCTGTAAATAGACAACCCCGTAACCTCAACTAGACAATCATCTAACATGACACTACCCCTTTCTCTGTACCAAAACCATTACTTCTTCTTACTCTTACTAGTACCATTACCATTACCAACATTTACAGGTAACTTACTCCAATCAACTTCTTTTCCGGACAAATAATTCAGAAGATTCGTGAAAACCATCATGGCAGTATCATCCCACTTCCAAGGAGTCCGGTTCGCAACAGACCATCCAAGCTTCTCAACACCCAAAGGATCACCACTACTGACTCGATTCTTAATATCCCGACGCAATAACCAGAACAAAATGAAACCAACAACACCAGTAGTCAATAAACTCATACCGGAACTAGCACCGAAAATGGTCGGAAACCATCCCAATAAATAATCCTTAATCTTCTGATCTAATCCCTCATGCAACTCATCCGTCTTCTTCTTGATCGTCTGGAAATCATTTTTCAAAGTGTCAAAATCCTTGCCATTATAAGTCATAACACCCAACTGCTGCTCAATAGAACGTAACCGGCGGTCTAAATCATCTAACCGAGAATACACAGAAGGGTCAGTGTAGTATTGACCACCACCAGAACCCCCTGGAATAATGGGCTGCACGCCCTGCCCGTGGCCTTGACTCTGCCCTTGACCAGGAACAGGAGCAACATAAATATCGCCCCCATTATAACGCTTAGGCAAAGGCATTGCCCCAACAGGAGGAACGCTTTCCCCATTGCGCCTGGCATTCTTACGATCCTCTAACCATGCATTCCAAGGGAACACATTACGACCGGAAAAGAAGGCACACAACTGCTTGTAGGAAGTGCAAATCGTAGTACGACCATCCGTAGCACTAATCAAACCAACTAAACCACCTTCAGTCCATACAGGACCCCCACTATCACCCTGACGAGCTCCACCAGCAATAATATAATTACCATCATTAGTAAACCCGACAATATGGCTCTTCCATGCACGCCAGACACCATCACCCCCAAAACCGCCTACGTAAACAGTACTCCCTACACTAACGTCCTCTTCACTAAACTTAACCAAAGAAGGAGCTTTTCCTTTTATGAGCAAAACAGCACTATCCCCATATCCAGAACCCCTAGATACCACCGAAACAACACCATCATAAACTTCCCCGTCCCGAAACTTCACACGTACTTTCTGACCTTCTCTGTTAGCCAAATGAGAAACAGTCAAAACAGCACACTCATTTTCAGTAGAACTAATCGCTATCCCACTGCCTACGGCCTGAACTCCACCATTCAAAACAACAACACGACAAGAACTGCTAAAAGGATTCTCCCCGCTATAAGCAATCGACCCCACTCCATTCCAATTTCTAAAGGGAGTACCAAGACAACTCCCATTTTGACAATCAGCAAAAACAGAATTGCTCAAAAAAAAAACTAGCAGAAAAGACAAGATATACTTCTTCATGACTATTCCCTTTCTAGTTACTGTGATATTTCACCTTCATTCTCCTCTCCTTTCCCGACAAGATCACTAGACAACTTAAACAAATTCCATCCCAAAAAATCCTTTCTGCCCCACAACCTAACCATCAGAAAGAAATCAATAAAAGCATTATCGTCGTAATCAACACCAGCTACACGAACTCCACGAAATAGTCTCTTGCCATTCCCTGACTTGTCCCTTAACAAAACAACCTCCAAACCTTCAGGCATCCTTACCTCTAAATCCTCACCATCAAGAAACTTCTGTACACTTTCATCACTTACAAAGATACCGTTAGTAACCAATTCATCATTCAAAAAATCAACAAAAACCTTTCCCAATTTCATTTACACACTCAACTAAATAGAAAACTGTACGCCTAAATTGTTACCAGACTCGTGTCGAAGAATACACTCGACGTTAGACATTGATACTACATAATAACTCCTTCCATTGAAACTTACCGGAGTCAAACCGCCACTTAAAACAATACGGTCTCCAACCTTGAACTTACCCTTCCATCTAGCAGAACAACACCTACTAACCTGCACAATTATTGCATGAATAGAACCACCTTTATCATCTACTACTTCAATAACACTGTCCGTCATTGGGATATGCCTACAAGGTTCTACTAATAAAGTATCACCTAATAAATGACATTCCCAACCATCAACAGGAGCTTTGTAATTAGATAACCGATCAACCGCAATCTGATTGTGCAACACTTTCATCAATTAACAACCTCCTCCAAAATCAAAGACAAACTACCTACGAATTCTTCCAGCTACACTTGTAGAATACAAAAGCCTAAAAATGTAAGGTCTCAATTTCTCTTTCTCCAACGAATAAAAACAACTCAAAACAAACTTCAATAGGTTTTTGTCCTGCAACAAAGACTCATTCACGTCTATTATTTCACCAGTCTTTTTATCTCTAAACAACATCTCATTGTGCGTAAATCGGTCTATGTATATCTATATTATATGCCCTTACCCCGGAAAAAACTTCTAACAACGGCTTATTCCTGTCCCTAGCACCTTTATTCAAATACCTAGTTAACAAAAGAACACCGTACCTAGAATTCAAAAACTTCTCAAACGACCCACCATTAGACAACACCAAAGTCTTTACGTCCTCCAAATATCCTAAAGAAGCCGTTGGAACAAAAATCGACTGATAGAAACCATAATCCCACATGTTACATTGATTCTCCCGATACAATACCCTCAGTTATCTCATACAAAATATAAACCCTACCATCAATAAACAACACAGAATCCAACAAAATAGCACTATCCGGAACCGTAACTCCGTCCAAAGCTAACAAAAATCTCCTAGGTATGTTCAACGCACAAAAATCACCAAAAACCAAAACACTCAAACTACACATCGCTTTTCCAAATTCCACCATCCTAGCTTCCTGCTTAAGTGCAACAACATCGGCATCCTTCGGAATGTCCAAAACAAATTCCTTACTGTTTTCACCAGGCTGAGGAAACGGAATAAAAATACGTTGTACAGTCTTCATTGTCAATCCCTCCAAATACCTAATCACCAATCAAGTAACTAACCAAATCCCTAATAGCATAGACATCAAAATTCAACGATTCTCTCTTCCCTTTTCTCTTTTTCTTCCCAGTTTCCGTATAACCAGGCTTGTAACCCTGCTTCTTCATCCACCAAGCCAACGCCCAAGGATTAGTAACCTTTCCCTTTTTCTTCATAGCCTTAATAGTACCCTCCCATCCGGGAGGAGAAACTTCATGCAATCTCATAGTATCTTCCTTTCACTCACTCACTACCAGGAGGAGAACCCCATTGTGGACCAGCACTAACTTTAGGCATCATCTCCAAAGCCCTCTTTCCAAGATCAGTAATCACAAAAACACCACCTTCTGGCCTCAAAAACCCTCTAGCCACCAAACGAGCTACCTCCCTATTCCTACGCAAGGGCAACCCCTCAGAAGCTCTCTTAAGAACAACAGCCTCCGCATACGTGATGTTTAAAGCCTGCTCTTTCAAACCAAACAACCGATCTACAACATCCTTAACTTCTTCCTCATTTACAAAATCAGAACCAGTACCTTCAAAATTCCCACGGAAACTTTCCCCCATAATCTGCGACCCCCCATCTACATCACACACAACTTGTTTGCCTAAACGATCATTCAACACTAATCGACGCACACTACTTACATTAGACAAACCCCTTACCAAAGAAGAAACACTAACCGACTTCTCAATTCCGTGGAAACACAATTCATTGTCAACAATTGAAACATCTTCCGGCAATACAACAGTTACCTGATAACCACCCTTGCAAGAATCAATCGCAACATTGTCCAAGGGAATCCCATGACTACGAAAAATACCGTCCACAAAACTAAATACTTGATTACGTGCTTCGTAAGGGGACAAATTAACATCCCCTCCAACTAGACGCTTAGAAACCGAACTGAAGTCTTCCATACTAAATTACCTCCATTTAATCTACTGGAGTTTCTTCCCAATCTTCTTCATCACCCCATTCCTCTTCACCGCCTTCTGGTTCTTCCGGTTCTTCCGGTTCTACAGGCTCCACAGAAAACTCACCAGAACCGGCGTCCTCTTCACCACCTTCACCACCTGCAGGCTTTTCTGCAACAGGCTCTTCAGACGGAGGAACAGGAAGAGGCTCTTCTACCTTATCGTCTCCAGCATCTTTCTTCTTCCGAGGAAGCTCAAAGTTACTAACTTCTTCACCTCCAGCAGGTTCAGACACCGGAGCTTCCGGTTGAATCGCATCAACGGACTTCTCGTCATCCTCAAACAACTTAAACAGATTCCATACTCCCATCTAAAAATCTCCTTTGAAAAAAAGAAAACTAAACTGACTCCAAACGAAACAAACCATCTATTCCCGCAGAAACATGATGTTCTTCTTTAGCCAATAACTTAAATTTCAATCCTTTAACTAAAGGAACTACTACGTCCACCTGGCTTCCCCACCGAACAAAACTAAATCTCTTGTTCTGATGAAAGAAGTCATAAGGACCTCCAAAATGAGAAATCACATCAACGTCTTCATCAGCTATTTGCAATATCCAATAAGGAAAAAAGCAACTCGTACACAAAAATCTGTTCAAAACACGAGCATTGGCAAACAGATAATCACCTTTGTTCTGTACATCAACTCTAGCTAAATCTACCAAATCCTTCTCGACATAAATCATCGGAAGGTTTCTGGTTTTAACAGAATCTAACTTTTTCACCTCTACTAAGACACTATCAATCGGAACCCGATTCACGTGAACATCATACTGAGACATGAAAATCCCAATTACCAACGCCCTTATTCCCAAATCCATTTGCATTGCGTCTTTCAGTGTGTATTTCACTCCCTTAATCTCTATTAGGGAATCATCACTATCAACACACTTAATATACAAAATAATCCCATCAGCAGGAGAATAAAAAACCTCCGGATCAACAAAACACGGTCTAGGAGGATCACGAAAAAATAAGTAATGCCCCAACTCAACCGAATCAAACTTATTCTTTATCTCTCGAACTTTTTTAACCCAAACGTCCAGAGGAACCATTTTTTACTTCTTCGCATAACTAAATCTGTTCAGATGCATTACTAAGCAACTCAACGCAGCCCCACTCTTTTCGTATTCGCTTAGATTGAAAAACACCGGCTCCATCCCCCTTTCCAAACAAATGCGAGTCAAATTGTCAATCTTTTTACGTTCTACCTCATATTCAGGATTATCAGCTTTCAAATCGTTAATGTTACTAGAACACAATACACACTTATCAACACGCACACAATTAGTCATTCCTTGACGTGCCTCTTCTTTGGAAACCGGAATGATATTCACGACCTTTTCCAATAATTGTTTTTCCTTATCACTAATCAACTCAACACAAACCAAAGCCTCTTCTCTGTTCAATGGAAAAAACATGCAATCAAAATGATACAAAAAATCATCCTGCATCCTTATAGGAATAATCTCCATATCCATTTCATCATACATCCACTTGTACGCCATCGCATCCGTTCTGATTCCATAACCACCTACATAAATGTTGTCTCTAATATGCTTGGTGTCCGCCTCACCCTCCCAATCATACTTAGGATGCTCTGCGTGAAATCCTAACAATTCAAAAAACTTCTCTGCTACGTATTCCTCACCCCTACGGGGAGGACTCTTATAACGTGCAAGTAAAACTACTCTTCTTAGATGCGGAGGAACTAATCCAACATTGGCAACATAAACCTGATCCTGATACCCTTCGACACTAGGTAACAAGTAAACCAAACTAAGAGAACTCAAAAAACCATAAAGCGAAGTCCACTGCTTATACGCCTTGGGGAAATCAACCAAACGCTTCAACGGATTCATCCTCTGCATCCATACGTTATTCGGATTGTCCGTTGATAGTGATAAGGGAAAATTCATCACAAAACAGGGTCTATCCAAATCCTGTACATTCAGTACCTTCTTCTCTAACCCCCTTATCACCTTGTACAAATCTACTTCTTTATCGACCTCAGTAGGCATTTCGTGCGCACTCCAACCTTTTAATTAGCTTATAAATTAAACACCACTTCGATAAAAAATATCAAAGAATATCAAAAAACCTAACAATGTTCTAAGTTAAAACGTCCAAGTCAAACAATTTAATGCTCCCCCCTCCATCAGAATATCACGGGGAACCTCAATCCCAACCACGTCGCAAAAAAAGTTACTCAATCTTTTTTCAACAATCTTATCGTAAAAAGGATCAAATTTAGGATACACCGCCAACTTACCAACAGCTAAAAAATTGACGTAACAACCCCATGCGTCATCACCACTACCACACAAACAAGGAAACGGAATCACCCCAATCCCCTCTTTCAATAACATTTCACTTATCCTATTCCACAAAACACCGTCGTTCGACTCCCCAAAAACCACAACACCAGGGGCTACAAACCGAATGTAACCGTCCGCATGACCTATCGTATCTGTTTCCTCTTTAGAAATAACAATTAACTTAGTCCCCGTTAACTTTTCAAAGCTTCTGCGAATCTCCAAATCATTTCCACCACTAATCAGAGATTCACAACAAATAGAATAAACACCATCAGTAGTCAAATTTCCTCCTTCAAAATCAAAATCGAAATTCCTCTTCTCAGAATCCAAAAACAAATCAACACGTCCACTAACTCCTTCCAGAATAACACTATCAAAATCCTTAACGGTATGATTATTAGAATACCTCACCAAAAACCCTCTTCCCACCAACGGATACGAATCCCTTAACCAAATATGATCGTGATCAGCAAACCAAAAACCATAACCCCTACTAACAATGATCGATTTAAGCTCATTGCAAAAAATCGGATGACTTAAAACAAGACCAGAACTAACAACAACATTAAACTTATCCCAATCCGGAATCAGAGACATCATCATTCCTCCTAGGACCACGCCAACGACCAGTAAACCTCCCAGACCTGCCTAAATGCAAAACTTCAAACGATGTTCTCTTCCGCTTAAATAACGGCCACTTATTAGCAAACTCAACATCTCCCCCATCAGCAAAATTCCATTTATCGGAAAACCACCTTTTTCTTACAATTACGGGATCAACACTGTGAAAAATCTGAGTGTATCCAGACCAATCCCACCCACTATGTACATTATACGACACCCACTTGTCTTCATCTGGGATTCCCTCCCCAGGTTTCCACGATTCCATGTTTCTACGAACCGGAACGTACAAACAGCCGAACTTCAAACTAAATGGTTTTATTTCCTTAGGCCATAAAATATCAGCGTCTAACAAAACGACCCAACTAAGCAACCTTACAGAACTAAATAAACAACGATTCACAAAATCCTGAATGGCATTCCACTTACGAAACAATCCTTCATCTAACTTCCATTCATTAGACACAAAAACACTTAAGTCATACTCTCTTACACCATCCCAATCTAATACACTATCACCTGAACACGTAACGACAAACCATTTAGAGAAATGATGTCTATTATATGGGACCGTAACCCTAAGCCAATCTAAATAATCAACACAAGTCGTAATAGCTACAAGATTAGGAATTTCCCAAGACATAACCGATTACCCGGAAACCCTCTTCCCTTCCTTCAAATAACGTATGACTGTATCGGAACACTCTAAATCATCCCGACTACGACACATCTTAACCACACCCTTCTTCGGCTCAAACCAGTCGAAATGGGATGGAGAAACCACGTTATACTCATTAAAATCATCCTTCAATGAAAAACACTTCAAGGGAATCCCGCACCTATGACAGCACCAAACAGCCTGATCAGCAAAACGCCTGCCTTTAGGACCGTCCCACCATCCACGCTTCCACCACTTATCTTCTATGGGCATACCTAGACTAGGCCAATTTTCATCTTCTTCGTGAAGAATACTCATACTCCCAGCAACTTCACAAAACCATCCTACTAGCTCCCCCCTCACCTTGCAAATCATTGCGCTCCAATGCTGATTGATCTCACAAGTTTCAATTAGTCCCCACCTAGTCTCTTCATCATCAATCAAATCACTCATAGCCACAAACGGAGCACAATGACATGACAAATCTTTATAAGAAAACGGACGACTTCTGGGCCACTCTGTTTTGAATTTCAAAAACTGTTGTAAACTTCCGTGAGGATTCAACACGCTTACACCAGGATTAAATGTTTCCCTACATACCTTCCCCCATCTACCTAATCCACTAGTCCAAATCCCCCTTTGTTCATAAGGAATCCATTTCCTCATTGATTCGCAAATTTTATCAAAATTGGGGTGTAGTGTAGGATTACCTCCAAAAACCCCAACTACACCCCAATAATCACGCAAAGACCAAAAAGCCTTTTCGGCTTCCTCTACAGTTAGATCGCTTCCATAAAAAACAGTATTGGCAATTTCGCTACAATGCGGACACGCCCTTTCACACTTCCCAGTTACACGTACCTGCAAAATCCCTTCCCGCCACTTACCCGGACGCTTCTGACTTGGTAATACCATTCTACATAAATGATTGTCTAACTTTTCTGAACGTTCTGCACAAAAATTCATAAGCGACCACCCAAATAAAAAACTTTGGTTTTACAACTTTTCGTTTCGTACTTCATAGACAATCTGTTAAGAAGACTTATTTGGAAGCAGATGCCACTTCAATAATCCACAGCATTCCGAAAGAGGACAACCGCCTTCGTCATGTACCTCCATCTTAATCGCTTCACAGGAGAATGGTAACAAATCTCCAGCTTGGTACGTTAAATTTCCAGTTACAGTTACTACATGCCCAACAGCAATTCGGACAAGAGGTATAACGTCCTCCGGAAAACTACATCTAGTTTCCGGCTTCCGATCAGAACAAACCACAAAGAAACCATCTTCCCTTTCTTCCAGCTTGCCCCGAACACTACCATAAGAGCGAATAAAGTCCATAAACACCTCCAACATAATCACCTAACAAAAATTCCGGTTGCGTACCAAACACCGTTTTTCCCTCTCCTCATATCGTATCCATATTTAGGGTGAAACGCTTTGACAGCGCCCCAATGCCCAGAAGATAAACGCCAACACCGAACACACTCTATCGCAGACTCCAACAAACCTTGACCGGGCCAACTCTCTGCACAAACTTCACGAATTTCACGAACAGCAAAACCGACTTCGGCCATCAATCTGCGAATCCTATCAAACCTTTCATTCACTCTATGATGTCCCTGAACTCCAATAGACGCTTGATATTCAGAATGAATTTCAGCTTCCCTAGACAAAATCGAGTCCTTTTCGCCATCTGTACTAGCCGGTCTGTCAGGATGTATTCTCACCGCATAAATCAGCGTCCTTTGCGTTAAAGAACCCCTAGGTAAACTCAAAATCACCTTAAATTGTTCAACTGTGTACAAATTACCATTAACAAAAGGAAAAACACTCACCACGTTTCCAAAATACGAACTCTCCTTATCTAAATCAATAATCGCCAAACCCTCCAATCTCTTCATTTCAGAAAACGACGGATGCTCCAATAATAAAACTCTGTTTCCATCGGAATCCGCAACAGAAGCATTCAAAGACAACTTGGCAACCACATACCTTGACAAATCATTCTTGACACTGGAATCACACAAAACGTTCTTAAAAAACCTAATACCCAACGAATCATCTTCATCACCGGCAAATAAAATCAACAACATGCATTCAATATCAACAGCTTTGCGATAAGCTACTGAGTAATCATCATATACAACAGGAACATCACACAAAAATACAAACGACGTGAACAAAACACCGTAGGAGAACATCATTTAATCTCCTTCCAATGCCATTCGTAAAACGAATAACCATTTCTGGTGGGCTTCTTCCAAACTGGTGGAATCGATTTCACAAGAACCGTAGTTTCACTTTCCAAAGTCATAACATCCAACCTTCTAAACAAACAGGGCTTAGGCAACGAATTTACAATTACTTTTTCATTATACTTCTTAGGCCAAGCAGACGATCCACACCATTTCCACCTACCCCACAAAGAATCTTCACAATTCCACTTGGCTCCCTTATCTCCATGATACAAATGAACCACTGGACTGCATTGTAACTTCTGGCATTCAGCAGGAATCCACTGATGGGCAAACCAACTATCAACTCCACCTGCAGACGGAAAACAAACAGGCAATTTACCCCCGGTAGATTTCAACCTACGCTCAGCATCCTCCCACCAAAACAACTGAAAAAATCCCCACGGACCACTGTCATCGTGAAACAATCCATCACGATTCCAATCAAATTTTACAATATGCCCTTCCCCGTTTTCCCACCCGTGCAAATGTTCTCTCACATTGTAATACAAAAACCTTCTCTCCAACTTATAGTTTTCTATTGCATAAACCATATCATCCGGAAAAAGAACATCACAATCTAGAAACACCACCCATTCCAAAAACTCCAAAGAATCCAATCCAGCATTCAACATCCTGCCCTTGTTAAATGCGTCCCCGAATTCCTTATAACAATCGGTAGCTACAACATCTACACCTTCACGGTTGCAGATGTCCACCACTTCCCATTGAAGCGTTCCAGTAACTACCACCAATTTATCAAACAACCTCTTCACATTGCTCAGTGTACGACTGAGCAAATTGCCCAATCCAACGCAAACCATGACCCCTTCAATATGCCCGTCCTTACGCATATCAATCTAAACTATTCTCATGAATCCAAAAACTAACTGACTCTTTCCCCAACATCAGTACGCATCGGGGAAACAACAGAAGTAGCATGAGCAACATCAACGGCCAATTCCTCAACCTTCACAATCCCAGGAACACTAGCCAACGCCTGGACCTCTACATAATCCTTTTGCCACACAACTGGAATATCCAAAACACCACCACTGCCACACAAACTCTCAGCACCATAAAATTCATCCAAATTTTTATCATCACTCCCTTCCACAACTCTGACCAGGATATTACTCCCAGTCAAATTGTGAACCCTCACTGTAGTAGCTTTATTAGTACGATTGACAAAGCCAATCAACTTAGTCCAATTCGTACCAACGCCGACTTGATTTTCAGAAACCAACGTCTTCAACATTACTCGTTCTCCTTTTTTCTAAACTGGAAAAGCCACTCGAAAAAACTACGAAAAACTCTACGAACCATTAACTGATAGTAAATTTCCTGCAATACCGCATAACACAAAATCAAAAAGAAAAAACCAACACAAATTCCCAAAAGAAAGAAACACAGCACCAAAAGTGTGCTAATCGCAAAACTAAAGGAAGTCCAACACCTTATCAAAAAAGGCTGACTGTACAAATGAATCAAAGAATCACCGATCAATCCCCTACAAGCATATCCACACACAATGAGTAACACAACAATAGACAACGACACAAAAAACCTGTAAATAGGAAGGAAATTCATTCTCCATTACCCCCATCAAAAGTATCACGAATAGGAGAAACAACATCCCCAAACTCAACCTTTTTGATTCCCTTACCAATGGGAACCTGACTTCCCCCAGTACCGGGACTTCCGCCCTTAAATCCACAACTCTTTAAAAACTCAGAACAATATTCAACAATATGACAAAGATCATCAGAAGAAATCACTACCTTATACAATTCACCTCCGGACCTACAAAAATACAAAACAATGCTCTTATTATCTAAACCTACTCCCGTAGATCGAAGCGTGTCCATAGAAACCCTTTCATTACAAAAACCTACGTAACTCCTTAACTACTTGATACACCAAAACCAAAACACGCAACCTTTCCTTAAACAAAACTTTCTTTTCCTCTTCACTACGCTTCAAATCATCATCATTCAATGGGGCAAGACCTGCAACTTCCTTCACAACGGGAAACAACTCCAAAAACTGTTTCAATTCTTCATCAAAATATCCCATGATGATCATTCCTCCAAAACACGCCTACCTTCATTCTTCTCCTTCAAAAATTCATCTAACTTATCCTCCGAAACAACTACAGTACTACTACCATCAGTCAATGTAATCTTTCCTTCTTCCTTAAACAAGATTTTCCACCTAGAAGGATCACTTAAATTTTCAACATCGCTCCTACCGCTAGACGGCATGTCTTCACGCAAAATCATGTTACTATCCTTTCTTCTTAAAAGACCAGCCACCGGAGATTTTTCTAATAATCTCTTTTTGCTACTTATAAATTGCTTAAACCTGACCTTAACATAAGGTTCTACTAAAACAACCTCCCCAGTCGAGTTAATACGTCTGTGATGACTTTTAACTAGCTTTGAACTCAATTTACCTAAACAAGGTAAACGAACCTCGTGCCCATTAGACAATGCCTCCATCATACATTCAGAAACAAGCCTTTCTAACCAGTATCCACGTTTGGGACTTATTCCCAATCGCTCAGCTAACAAAATAAACCACGGCTTCAATTAAAACCCTCCCTAGGAAAAGGACCTTCCACTCTATCAGAATGCGTAGTAGCAGTCAAATCCTCTATTCCACGAAGAATCCCAGAAGAAGTCGAAGATAAAATCTCGACTAACTTTCTTCCATCATTCCCATCCAATGATTTTCCGACAAGCCCTTCTACCCCTGCACCAGAATCCTTAGATTCCTCCACAAATTTATTCAAAAACTCTGGAGAAAACCCTGCTAAATTGGACAATAACCAATTAAACCACGCTTTCCTATTCAACCCCTCCAAATCCCCAATAATCCTATTCAAAGCGTCCATTGCCCTAATACGGGCCTCGTACAAATCCGCCTTCATCTGTTCGTCTAAGATAGACACCGGCGATTGATGAACTGAAAACCTATTCTTCGGCAAAGACGGATCAATACCCTTCAAAGCTAAGTGAATTTTCAATAAGCGTGCCCACCCTTTGGTACAACCACGTTGAACGCTTTTACATCCCCTAGCCCACCTAATGTCCTGCTGAGCCAACGCCTTGCCTGTCTCCCATCCACCTCCTTCCCGATCAAACCCAAAATACCCAGGAGGACAACGCAACGCTGCAAACAACTTCCTGATCATCAACAACACGTCATACACATTATCTGTATTACTACTGCCTTGTAACCTTTCGATTCTCGAATTACTCTCTGGAAACGTAGGCCAAAAAATATCCTCATCAATCCCTACTGGATATTGCTCATAACGATAACCTTGTTCAGTCCTTAATTGCTTTCTTTTAATCGCCTGCCTCCACGATCTGATCAAATCCATAGCTACACTAGACGGAGTACCAGCACCCACGTCCAAATAATAAACATCCCTGTCCGGATGCCTACGCAATCTGTAAATGACCAATTGATCTTCCATCATCACCACTTTCCGAAAGATCAATCTAGCGGGCCTTATCCAAGAATCCCCATAAGTTACCAACATCCGCCTACTTGCAGGACGCATATAATGAATGTAATCCCACGGCTTGCTTACCTGAGTCCCCGGAGGCAAATCAACAAGATTGTCAGACACATGCGGTCCTTCAATAAACCCAATCAGAACCCCGTTTCTTTCATGCCTTACCACGTGATAGGGAGAAACGTGCCTGATTCCATAAACACCTTTCCCAGATTCGTAAAGCAACTTCTCAAAACAATCACCATATTTCGCCATTTCTCTAACAACAGCAGGAACAATCTCCTCCGCACCCAAATCATCCAATAACGCCGTACAAATCTGCTCTAAATCCTTGTTTTCCGATTGAACCCACAACAATCTACCTGTAGCTAAATCTACTTGTGTACTATCTTCCGCTACAGCGTCTAATACACTAGCGATAATATCATGTTGATCCATGTCATCATAATCACGATAACACTGCATTCGGTCTAAAGATAACCGAAGTTTCTTTTCGTAATAGTCCCTTACATCAGTATCATAATCCGGAAGAAACCCTACCCCTCCACCAGAAACCGTAGCCCTTGGAGGTACACGCTTCCCGAAAATTCTAGCTAACAAACCAGACGGGTTTAAGTAAAACGCCATTAGAAAAACTCCACAGCATTAAGTAAAGACTCCCTATTTGCCGCAGGACCAAGATACCTCTTATTCTTTCTTTTCTCCTGATGTGCTACCAACCAATAAACAACAGCACACAAAGCATCGGAAACGTCTTTGGAACCGTATTGAGGATGATCCACTTTATCCTTAACAGAATCATACCACAAGTTAGTCAATTCCTCCCATAAAGGATCATACCTGTACATTCTCACACGCCCGGAATAAATAAAATTCCTCAATATCATGTACGGTTCGGACGTTCTGTCAACCGACAACACATCCGTAACAAAACCCAACTTGTACAATATTTGCCTGGAATCTGTACTCTGAAACTGGTCAAACGAAACAGACCTTATCGGATAACCTAATTCATTCCTAAGATAGAGAATAAAATTCCGAATTTTCCCGAAATCAATGGAGTCGCCTTCATAAGGAACCACTCTCAAGACGAAATCCATTGTAATCTTTGGGACAACGACGCCTTCGTCTTCATCCCAACCGGAAACCCACCCCATCGCAATTCCAACAGCATCAGTCGTCTCACTCAAATCACAATGAATATGTCTAACTGCATTCCCCAACTTCGGTCTAGGAATTCCCATCTGAATCGTGATGGATTCCTCCTCTAAAAACTTCTCGATTAAATTATTCTCCGGGGAGTGAAGACCTATTTTAATTACCTCTTCGCTAAACGGATGTCTCAACTCACTATCAATGCAACTTTCTAACTTGCTCCTCGTTCTAATAAACGGACTATATGGAAGTGAAGCTACACCTCCTAAATCACGTAACGCCTCTTCTATGTTGTTCTTAAATGAATCGTAGTATTCTACAGGAACTTCTAAAACCCTGGAACCTTCAGTAGGTTTATCCCCCTCCGACAAAATCCTTGAAACACGCTCTGAATCACCTACTTCCACTCGAAAAGTTTTCCCACTATACAATTCTTTAGGCTTCACTTCCCATATCGCATAGTCCGATACATAAACATCCTTCCGCCCCCTCACTTCTGCTAAATGTCTCTCCAACCACGAAGTTTCAGCGTTTCTGGAAGAAATCAGTATCATAATACCAGGAATCATTCCCCGGTACATAAACCGGCTTTCCAGACGCCTTTTACAAGCATCAAACAATTGTTGTGCTTGACTCTTCTGAGTCTCCCTGGTACTAACATCACCCCGCATGAAGTTAACTTCGTCAATCAACAGAGAAAACAAGTTTTGCCCCAATGCGTGCAACTTAGACGAACCAGCTACGACAAAAACATTTCCAGGAAACCTCAATTCAGAAGACCTTCGTATGTCCAACATCTTCTTAGTTGGGAAATACTTACGGAAATATGGAGAACCATAAACCAAACTCTCCAATACCCCATAATTATCATCCTCAGCTTTATACAGAAAGATGTTGTACAACCCGTACACTATAGGACTACCATCCATTAGCCCATAAAAATTCTGCGGATTCTTCAGACAAGACAACTCATACAATTTGTAAGCTAACGCAATCGAAGCCGCCGTAGTCTTTCCTCCTCCGATTGCTCCGGTCAAAATCCACTCTGATACCCGATGTTTTTGCAGTACTTCCGATAAGTCCTCCCTCCACCTAGGATACACGGACTTTCCAAACTTCCCTAAATAAAAATCATCATCCAAAAATTGATCCACCCCAACCGGAAACCATTTCCAATCCATCTTCAAAATAGCTTCTTCGGTTGGACTATATCCCAATTCTTTATACTCACTTACTATTTTCTGAACCAATGAGTCCTGCTCTTGCACTCCCTAATTCCTCCCGAACCTTTTGAATCAAAAACATTCTCTCCCTAGGATCGTGCGGAATGAAAACATTAACACTACCCACTGAATAAGTAGCACTCTCTTCAGAAAAATCACTTTCTCCAGTAAGAGAATCAATTGTCTTATTCAAATTGCCACTAAAATAATTAGCAACCGCCACCAAATCACGTACCGGAACATCCGGCTCCTTGGATTTAGTCATCAGTATAGAATCCAAAGCATCTACCGCCTTAAACAACCGGAGAACCCTTGCCGTCCTATATTCTCTAGCCAAACCCAACACATCACCGTTCTTAGTCAGAACCATCCGATGATATTCTTCCCAATCGCTTATACCATGAGCTTGTAAATGCTTAAGCGACAGTCTTTTGAATTCACGTCCACAAATCATACACTTCGTTTCGCTCATGGTCTCAGTCCTTTACTACACTAACTCCCAATACTTTTAACCTCATGTTAACTTCATCTAAAATTTTCCGAATCTTAACTAAATCCATCCGATAACGCTTAGACAACTCACTAATATCTACCCCTTCTTGAAAATCACACCAAATCGAAATTTTCTCTACCAAAGATTCCATTTTCTCTTTATCGGGAACCCTTATCACTTGACCACCAAAAATCTCTAAAAACTTCCATACTTTATCCCCAAAAATGTCATACATTTCTGGGAAAAACTGAGTATCGGATAACAACATCAAAAAAGCGTACAGAACATCAATCTCCCTCCCCAACCTTCTACAATACAAACGAAATCCTCTACGATACAAATCTATCCCAAGCATTCCTCAACCTCGTATTCCTCTAAAAAGACTCCCCCAGAAAAATATTCCGACATAACCCATTTAGCCATCAAAGAAACGAAACTATACAAATGAGACACATCATCAACACTAAACCAGCTACGTAACAACTCCCAATCACTAACCCCATCAAAATAAAACTGAACCGCCGTTTTCAAAGCCAAATCATCATAACCCCATCTGTTGTACATCAATGCCCGCTTATAAACACATCTAGGCAACTCCTCTTCCATAGCACGTAAACTAACAATTGAAAAAACACTAGGTTGCCTTCTCTTGAAAACACATGGATAAGAATTATCTTTTCGTTTGTAATCTCTGAAAAAATTGGAAATTACCGACCTAATGACAGAAATAATTACGTTCCACAATGAACCATCTGATAACCCCAACAAAACCTTCTTGTCTTTCTTCCTAAAATAAACCCACATCCTAAACAAACACAACGAACAAACGTCCTCTACATCATTTGAATCATAATCGCTTGACATCCCCCTATAAACACAGGACACTAGAGGAACAACTTCCTTACAAAAAGTTTCCCACAAAGACTTATCAAAATCGGAAAACAACCACGCCCTTAAGGACCTGATTACCCTTTCCGCCGAATGCCTACGTCCTATGAATGAATCATATAAAAGCACCCTTCATCCTCCATGAACACGTAAGTATTCAGCAATCCTAATAAGAACATCCGGATTCGGTCCAACAATCCTATCAAAAAGAATCCCTATATCACTTACCTTACCCATGTATGACAAAGAAACGCACAGCACATAATAATAACCCCTAACAACGTCCCTCCCAACCCCAAATGACTTGGACAAAACATCACAACACAAAGTATCCACACTGACCTTCCTATTAACCAAATCCAAAAGAAACAAGACTATAGTACAATCTCTTAACCAGCATTCCCAATCCTCTTTATACCCCGACCATTTCATATCTCATCCTACCACTACAACGGTCGAAAACAACTAAGACAGAAATTCAAATTGTTCAGCAAATCTCCAGCAAACGCACAAGACCTGAACTTCTTAATAGAACCTACAGACATCACTACATCATAAACCGAACACCTTTTCGGTAGTTGAACAACACTATGCAAACATTCATCTTTTTCTTTCTTCGACCTGCACAAAGAATCAAACATTCTAACCATATACATTAACGAATCATCCACAAAGATATTCTTGGACCTTTCCAGCAAAGAAAACATCCGAATAAAATCTTCTTTAACCAAAACTAACTTGTTTTTCAAAGAATCAAAGAACACCTCTCTACTTGTACTCTTTGCAGGAACTCTACCTGTACCTACTACAATAGAATCAACACCATCCGAAACTAAACGTAAACAAGGACCAACTCTAACATACGTAATGCGATATTCAAACCACACCCCATCTAAAACACCATCCTTACTAGAACTATCATAAAACAAAGCACTCCTAAACATCTTATCAAAACCAAAGGAGTACAAATCCTTCCACTCTCCCATAAAACCACGAACAAAATCCAAAAAATCACTAAACTTACAATAAAACAATTCTGGATTAAAAATATCCACTACAGTATCACCAGCAACGCAAACCCCTACACGATCCAGCTTATCTAAGCAATTCCTAATAAAAACACAAGATTCTTCAGACTCCCATTTATCATACAATTCTTTCAGAGGTATTTTGTACACATTGCAAAACCTAAGAACCGATCTATCACTCATGTAATAAGATTTTCCATAAATCACAAAAAACAACCTACCTTCACGCTTTTCAACTTCAATATCCTTTCCCAAAACAACTAACTCATTCCCCACCATCTACATCCCTTCCTACATAAAAACCAACATCGTTGCCATTGAAACCAAAACTCAATTTGAACTCAAACGGGGATTCAAACAAAGCCACTCTAGAAACCACTTTACAAAACCTTTCTGCAAGCTCCCCAAAATCCGAAACCACTACCGACAACTTCAACGGATTCTTTCTTTTAATAGCACAACCACAAGAAGGCAGTGCATTCCGAAGCCTAATCCTATAACCTAACTTAGACATCCCACAATATACACACTTATCCACAAAAACACGAACAACCACCCCGTCTAAAGGAAGAACCCCCAATTGATAAAAGAACGCAAACGTAGTGGGATCAATCCATTTATTATTTCTCAAACACCATTCAGCATAAACCAATGCCGCTACAGAACCGTACAACCGAAAAACACTCTCTATCCACCAAAACGGTCTAAACTCCCTTATCAAAAATTCGACATATTCATCAGAAAGACAATCTACACCATTCCACAACACTTTTTTACACTTGTCATACAACTCCACGTATTTCAAATGACTTTCAAAACTCAAATGACCCAACCAATCGTCCGGCATTCTCCTAGGCAAACTCAATCTACAATCACGCTTCACTTCAAGAAACCCTTTACGTACAAGTACTCAACTACCTTAAGAATGTGCTTACACAACGCAGGAATCTTCCATGGATTAGCCGGTCTCGTTTTAGACCTAGGTGGAGGATACTTCGCACCATATAACGCTTTATTCACTTGATCATAATAACCCCACCTAAACCTAAAATCTGGACAGGAACAACGTACATTTACGTCATGATCCCTAGTTACCGGCCTAACATAGAATGTGTAACCCTTATACACAATCTTCAGATTGCCTGGCCCTTCGATTTCATCAAAAGACACATTCTTAAACTGCAAAGACACCCTATAACTTACCCCCTTCGTAGATTGCGACGTTACGTTAGCAAAAACCATAAGGGTACGCACCCCCTTCATGGGGACAACAACAACATCCTGCACAGTCATTCCCCCCAAACGAATCCTAGGCCGAACGGATGTCAAATAATCGACTAACTCGTTTGTGGATAATTCTAAAATCAACATTCTGACTTAAGTAGGAATAAACGTTTACTTCCTATCAGAAACACCTCCGATCATAGTATCTTCGTCGTCAACTTCGGGAACCCCTTCGATTGCCGATCCCCTGACAATCACAATCTCTTTTCCGGCCTGAATCCCCAATTTCACAAATTGTTTCTGCACATCACACACCATGATCTGAGCAATCCGCTTACCATCTTCGGTCTTCAGATCGACAAATTGTCCGATACCTCTTTTAACAATCAGCATAGAAACTCCTCCACGAAACAAGGAAACAAAACGAAACGAACCAAAACCGATTCTTCCCAGATTCCCTAACGAATCCTTTCCACTAAATCAATAAGCCTAAGTCTCTCACACATGTAGGTCCCCGGAAACCACTTAAATTCCTTATTTCCTAACACTCCCATAGATACATCATAAGGACTTCTACACCTAGGAAGATTCCCTTCTTCTACGAAAACTCCCCCGTAATCACATTCCCATATTTCCCCAACAATATATAACTGTTCAGCAAAATTCCTGGCTACGTCCAAATCGACAAAAACAGTTAAATAATAACCTAACTCCGCTAACCATTCAGGAGCTTCGATCCATACTTCTTCTTCTACTCCAGGAAGGTACAATACCTGAGCTTCACCATAAACACAGGAAGAATATAAATTAACCCCCACTCTCTTCACTACTTTATAAAGGCTCATTTAACCAACACGCCTTTTATTTTATCAATCAACTGACTTGCATCAAAACTCACGACGTTATCAAACAAATCAGCAACCATAACAAACCACCAAAACAAGTCATCTATGGAAAACCCAAAATTACCATGAGACAAAAATCCCATCAAAATCTTCTCAGGGTCCTTCTCCCCCTCCATACCAGCAATCAAAGCCGAAAGACCGCACTCCGTCCGTACCATTATAACACAACCATTAACCACAAAAAACCCCCACTCAACCTTCATTGAAAAATTATCACCAACACAAATAGCGACATTTTCAGAAGTCAACTCGAACCGAAAATCTCCAATCCTTCCTACATCCCCTTCCAAAATATCCCCCTTCCCATTAAACCACAAAGACCCCATAACAAATACCTTTCAAAAAAAAATCAATCCACTTCCACCACAGTCCCCAACTTGTACTCTTGTATATCAGTATTCAGTAAAAACTGAAAACCTAAATCCTTAGCCAACTTCAAAAGCATCCTCCTGGTCCGACTCTTGTAATCACTCCCACGAATGTTCTTCCAAGGTTCATCCAAAACCAAAATCTTTCTCTTCCCTGATAGTATTATACACGCCAACCTAAGAGCAAAAGAGGCCACATCCAAAATTCCACCACCCACTTCCCCCATAGGATCATCTCTGCGAACCCCATCTTTTTCAAAAACTAGGAAAACCTCCGTCTTACCTCGCCCTCGATTAACTACAATCTTAAAATCGTAAATATCACCAAAAACAACATTCAAACACTCTGCTACTACACTCTCTATTCTCTTGCACAAACTGTCCTGGATAGACATCACTACGGATTGTACAACTTTTTGTGCCTCCGCTAAACACGACACTTTATCCCTAACTACATTTAATTCTTCCTCAATCTCTCCTACAGAACGCTCTAACGACCTTCGGTCGGCAAGCAGATTGTTTATGACATCTCCGAAAAACTTCAACTTAGTATCCATACTAACTCCCTCCCCCAAACTTCTTCAATTCATCAGACCACCTAGCTTCAAAGCTATTCATCATATCATTAAACTTTCTCTCCAAATCTTCCACTTCCTTCAGCAATTCATCAATCTTAGCTTCGGCATCCTCCACACTACTACACCCATATTCATCCTTGAGCGTAGATAACAACTGTGATAAAGCACCTTCTGCCTTATCACGTTCTTTCCGCCATTTATCAACCGCATTCTTCAACTCACCAAATTTCTTCATGTCAATCATTATATACACTCCTCCAAAGCGTCAAAAATTTCCTTTGCAACACGATCATCTACTTCTTTGTTTTCGACTAAACGATTTATGACACTAACGAAATCAATCTTGTTCAATTCCAATTCCGACAACTCCTTCATAAAATCTCCCAAACGAACGTCATCAGCAGAGTCATCTTCATCTTCACCATTAACACCGTCTAACATCCATTCATAATCAACACCCTTATCAATTTCCTCTTGATAAACGCTACCATCAGACATTAACACACCAACACGAACAGGATAATTACGCTCAGCTAACGACCTCTTCAACAAACATCCACAATTCCAAACAACACAACCGTTGTCTAATTTTAAATCAAAAGGAGCATGATTATCACCAATAACTGCCACGTCAAAATTCCCAAAGAAATCCTTAAATCTTTCCACGTGAGAATCTTCCGTAACCCCATCATAACAAGCATTACCATACCATAAATACTTGTGAACAACTGCCAGCTTTAAACCGTCAAAATTCTCCAAAACGTCCCTAAGCTCACTAGACACAACTAAATCACTACCCCAAGGAAAACCACACAACAACAACTTAACTCCGTTCGAGTCCACCACCTTGTAAGAACTACCTAAATCATCGACAACTCCAGCCTTGACCAAAGTGCAGTACGCAGACTTCTCCAATTCATCTAACTGGTGATAAGGTAAATCATGCTGACCAGGAATCGAATAAAAAGGTACAGGCAAATGATCAATTGCCCAATTCACTAACTGCGGATAACTTTTCCACCGATGAAAAACGTCTCCAGCACAAATCACACAATGATTAACATTAACTAACTCCCTAATCACACCTAAAACCCTGCCCATTTCATCATACCAATCGCTCACCACCCTTCTACCAGGAGGTTCGTGATTCAAATGCAAATCAGCACACAAAACAGCAACCGGCTTAGCCATGACAAACTCCACTATACAACCTGCTTAAATCCAAATGACCACCACAAACTGGACAAATCCCACCAATACTTTCAAACAAAACCCTCTCCGCTTTCTCCAAACGCTCCCCACACTCTACTAAAGAAACCTGCGCCTCCCTGATCTTCTTAACTAAATCAACCAAACTAGACATTCTATTCTTCACTGCAACAATCTCTTCCAAAATAATATCAAAACCAGACATGTCAGGAACCTCAGTCCTGACCAAAACACAACATTCTTTCAATTCAGCAACAATGTTTAGCAACCTTCGCAACTTGTTACTGATAGAAACTAAATTATCTCCGACAGAAACTAATTCCTCAGAATCAGAAACTAACCGCTTACACCTATCTAGACTTTCCGACAAAAGACGTAATTTTTCTGTCGATTTCTTCAAAGAATTTAGTCGGTCCGTAGATTTTCGTAACTCTTCACTTAACTTCCCTAATTGATCGAAGTCCCTTTTAATATCATCAACGAACGAAAGATCATCATAACGCTTTCGCAACTCCGTTAACTTCTTCTCCAGTAATTCTTCTTCAGTTTTTAACTTTCTATGCTTAGACTTCAATACGGACAAAACCTTGTCCATCACGTCTAAATCAACAATCTCATTGATTCTCTTGGCTATTTCTCCAGGAGTCAAACAGAACCAAAATGGACCGTCATGTTGCCCTTGAAAATTTTCCTCCCCTAAGTTAAAAAGAAGCGCCACTTCTTCGGGAACATCAGTACCAACAGAATCCAACCTATTTCCATCCACAATATAGCAATTTTCACCGTCTCCCTTAATCCTATACACCCACTTCCCATCTACCTTAACACGGACAGAAACGCTACTTTCACCATCCTTTATAAACGAACTGCCCAACGGTCTATTGAAAACAACCCACTTCAACGCCCTAATGATAGCAGACTTGCCGCTATCACTAGGTCCTACAATCGCAGTAACCTCCTTGTCTAGCTTTATTCTAGTCAAATCATGACACTGAAAATTCACCAACTCCAAATGGCTAATCACAACAAACCTCCGTAATACAAAAAAACAACAACCTCCATACTATTAACGCAATTCAGATTCAATCAACTTCTGGCTTTGTAATAAAAGATACAAAGACTTATATTCCCGATCATTAGGCTTCACTGTCTTAATACACTCTAACAGTAACTACATCCCTCCAAAGTTATAAACGGAACCAGTCTCAGGCACAAACCACGTTACCTTAGTGATGCTACCTTCCCGTTCCATCGCAAGGGCTTCACCTACATTAGACGCAACCCTTACACCAACAAACTCAAACTTTCTTCCTGCATGACTACCTTTGGTTAACTCCGAATAAGCATTCTCAAGGGTATCAACTCTAAACCCTCCTTTGTACTCCTTTACACCACTACTCAAGTAGTACAAATAAATACTATCAACATCACCAATGATGATAGAATCCTGTTTATACCCTTTAGCAATATCAACCAACCGATTAACAAATTCATCAAAATCGTTACCAGCAGCACCTTTCTCCCGGAAAGGAACCATCAAAGATTGTTCATAATAGGCTTCACCTGTTTCCGGGTTTTTCCAAACACCAAGTAACTCGATAAACCCATAACCAAGCGCCCTGATTTTCGCCTTCAATTCTCTATAACGCTTTGCTTCTACTTCCGGATCAAGATTCTTGTTCGACGACAAAATAACAAATCCCCTCTTGACATAAGCATGAGCAAAAACTCTGCCCAAACTAGACTCGTACAGGTAATCACCACAACGAAATTTAACACCGCCAGCATTAAAACTTTTGTATTCGTGCTTAGCCATCTGAATATCTCCTATAAAAAGTTAACGCCTACTTCTAACCAAACCGTACTCCACCAAAAGACGGTTCCACTCGTTAAAACTAATTTCATCTTCATCTACAAACCACCGATTAACCCCTTCCCACGGCAATTTCACCAAACGCAAATTACGTTCTATCAACTCCCTACTAGATTCGATCCTGTCAAAAAGCCTCCCCTTAAGACTCCCAGATAAATACCTAATCGCAGTCTTTTCACCTACACCCCTTACACCATCAACACCATCCGAAGGACACCCAGCTATGGCCTTCACCATAGGCCACAAACTAGGCTCTATCCCCCACTCTTTACAAAACGACTCACGACTGTACACCCCCTTCCCTGGAATGTACATAATCACAGTATTATCCAATAATTGATACAAGTCATTATCAGAAGAAACAATAACAACATTCTTTCCCATCAACACATCCACCACCGACGCAACAACATCGTCAGCCTCGTAACCCTCCTGACAAAACAAGTTGCGAAACCCTAACTCAGGTAAACGTTCAACACGAAAAACTTCCAAACCTTCCTTCAACGAATCTAACAGACGCTTCCTTTCATCTGTCAAAGGCTTTCTGTTAGACTTATATCCAGGAAAAAACTCCCTTCTCTTTCTATTCCCTCCATCAAAACACCATACCAATTTCCTAGTAGAAAACAACTCCGACAACTTCAACACCGACCGCATAACCCCATAAATAACACCAACAACCTCTCCCAAAAAGACTCCTTCGCTTACTGCAAAAAAACTCCTGTAAGCCAGCCCACTAACATCTATCAACAACCATTGCTCAAACATTGTTATTTCGCTAAATACCACCGGTCTTCAAAGTTATCAAACCACCCAAAACGTCCTTTTTGACGTACAACGAATCCAACACTGCTTTGCAAAAGGTTTCTTCTTCTTCCGCCTTTATCAATTCCTCTTGTAACGCACGCACATCCGGACATGACGCAACAGCAGATTGAACCGCACTCTCAGTAATTTTGTCCAACCCGTACAGCCCAGGAGAACGCCGAACCTCCAAATCCTTAGAACCCTCAAGTACCTTCAACTTCAACTTAATCTTCATAACTTCGGTTTGTGCCTGGGCTAACTTATTCCCCCACTCCAAAATCAACGATGGTAAATTGCGCAACTCTTCGACTAGAGAATCGCCAACAACCACCTTACCAACCAAATCGTTAACATCAAACATTACTCTACACCTCCTTATTAAGCTCACGTTCTGATAAATAACACCGACAACGCCTATTACACTCAGCAATCAACAATGCGTCAGCCAGCCAATTAGTTACCTTAATGTTCGGAAACAACTCTTGTGCCCTGGACTTCTTTACAATCTTTTCCCCCTTACACTTCATTATTGCCTGCCAACGTTGAGGCCGAATCACATCAAAAGGAATCCGATTACCAATTAACGCCATCCTAATACCACCATAATTCATGCCAAACTTGAATGACGAAATAGAACCCCTCATTTCCTTCGGCAAAGCAGTAATTTCTTCCAAGTAGAAAAATATCCCAGGAAAAAATGTCGATACATACGAAAGTAACTCCCAAGTATCTTTTTCCGTCCCCATCTTCTCCTTCACAAGAACATCCCCGTCTTTGGAAAGCACCACAATACCACCACTTTTACCTGGATCAATTCCTCCGAAATACATGATTACACCTCCTCAACATTCTTCCGACTTAAAATCACCTTCTTATTCCCGTCAACCATGCCTGCAGAAATCCCATTGCTTATGGTATAAAAAACTACCCACACCAAAGGAACCAACAAAAAAGTGAAAAAATAAACATACACTATAATCTTGACTACATCCCAAAAAACTAAATTCATAAAAATCCCCCTATTACTAAGTTGAAACTATTACCAGAAAGAAGTATAAAAACTTTCAACATCCTCAATACTTTCAATATCACCATGCACGTCAAACAAAACGTCTGTCTTCTTCTTGTTCTTCTTCGCTTTTGCCCTATTCAAAAATTTGGACAAAACATCACAACACAAAGTATTCACACTGACCTTCCTATTCCAAGCAATCTCCTTCAGACCTTCAATTAAATCCTCAGTAGTCCTAACGTACAAAACTTTCACCGGTCTAGATTTTTCTTTCGACTTCGACTTAACCACAGATAATCCCCTTACTTACCACGAACGTAATCGTTTGCCTCAAAGACAATAGCATTACACAACCAGACGATTTTATCCCATACATCAAAATCCCAATTATCCCCTATCCCAGAAACCAAATCCAACCCAACATCACACAACCATCTAATCCTGCTCGCCGATAAACTCCTGTCGTCAGCTAATACATCACGAAGCATGGATAACCACTTCACCAGTCTCTTACACCTGCCTCCTACACCAGCTTCACCTGCTCCAGGAACATAAGAATCCCTTTTAATGCTCTGAACTATTCCCTCTACACTACTCTTCAAATCGATCCCTCTACTCTCAACATCGTGATCAAAGTCATCACGACTCTTCCTATATTTATCACGTTTGAAACGATTCCAACTCAAAGCAACACCTCCACGAAATAAACTACTATAAATATCTAGACTTACGAATTACTGAACAAGATTCCTCAATCTCATTCCACACCTTTCCAACCATTTGCTTTAACGAATCCTCCAAATCGTTTTCCTCTATAACCCGAATCAATTCCTCCCTTCTCATTTTCTTACCATTCAAATCTCCAAAATCAGAAACTGTGATATACCCCTTGGAATCCTCCCAAACACCTTCATCTACTAAAAAATCAACACAACCTCCAATGTCGTCAATTCCGTAGGAATGATAAATCGGAACTACTACTGTCCTGTCCCTCCCTGTAACCCTATTTTTCTTCACGTGGACTTTACTATATATCCCAATCTCACGCTTCTTCCCTCTAACTACCTTCTCGATAGAACCCTTCACACTAGACCAAACCACCAGAGTAGCATAAAACAAAAGCGCCCTACCTCCACTATAGGTGGATTTCTGAAATAAATCAAAACTATCCCTGGTCTGATTCAAAATGATTAGAATACTCTTGGTATCCCGTAATGGCCCCATCAGCCTTCGCAACGAAGAAGAATGTACCTTAGCTTTAGCATCGCCATAACTGCCAGAAGCCTCTTTCCCTTTTCTATGAGCGTCCTTATGCTCCGAAAACTTGTCTATCTCAAAAGAAGACGACAACGAATCCTGACTATCCAAAACGTAAATAAAAGGCTTCCTTTCATTCAACGCATCGTCCACGTGATAGTAAAAATCCTCTACAGTAGTACTGTACACTGGATTCCCTTCTTCATCGAATCCAGGAGGTTCCAATCTTTCCACTACCTTCCTTCCAAAAAACTTTTCAATGTCTAAAAGAACACCTCCTTCAACATCATCATAGATCAACCGATAATCGTTAAAAACCGGATTCCTACATGCCTCAGCAAGACAAGTAAGACCCATAAATGTCTTCCCACTTCTGGAATCACCTACCAGAAAATGGTATCTACCCCGCACAAAACCACCACCAATAGTACCAGTGCACGCAAGATTCACCAGCGTACTACCAGAACTCAAAAAATCTTCCGGACCCAAGTCCACAACATGACTTTTACAGAGCATTTCCTTAATACGATCTAATGAATCACTCATAACCAAAAACTCCACAACAAACCAATAACAACCTTACAATCATTCATCATCCGGAACGCTAAACTTCCTTCCAGATTTGAACTTCTCTATCTTCTTCCTAATCTTATCAACATCAAAAGGGATAGAATCGTCTTCCTCCTCCTCCTCCTCTACATCTTCACGATCCACATTTTTCTTTTCGACTCCCTTTTTCCCCTTTACAACAGTCCATTCATCAGCTTCATCTTCTCCAGTACCTTCACTCCCTTCTTTCTCTTTCTCTTCCTCTTCCTCTTCCTCTTCCTCCTTAACAAAACCATCCACCCCATCATCTTCATCGGAATCACCAAAAGCATCATGCTTATAAACATAATTCTTCCCACCAGATGGAGGAGCTTTAATTCTTACCCCATCATCCTCTTCCTCTTCCTCTTCCTCTTCCATTTTCCACGAAACTTCGTCAACAGCACTTCCTCTGTGCTCCTCACTATCTTCATTTTCATCCTCGTATTCATCCGACTTCTTCTTAACAACCTTTTTAGGCACCATCGCTACCTCTTCCTGGTCGCCCTGCTCCTCTTCCGACACAATACCACCGTACTTCTTAGGCTTAGCCGAATCCTTTACCGGCTTTGCAACGGGGGACTTCTTGGAAGGACCCAATCGACCCTTCAGAGAAATCATCCCTTCCGAATCTTCATCATACTGTTCAAAAGGTAACAACAACGCCTTCGCTTCATCATAACTCACACGTTGAATCAAATCATCCAAACAAATATCATGATCAAGCAAGCTCAGATCAAGACCCTCACTACGTGGCTTGAAATCAATACTGGTAGCATTCAAAAACGAATAATTACCAGCCTGCTCTTCGGTAAAAACAACCCTCAAAGTAGAACCAGCATTCCAATCGTCAAAATCTCGAATATGAGTATCGTCTTCATCAGCAGTCTGACGACGCCGCTCCAACAACAACCCGAAAGTATGATAACTTGTCTCCCACAACTGTACACCTTTCCGGGGTTCTCCGTGATCAAAAACCAACCACAACTGACGCTCTTTCGGTTTCAGCGCAGTCAAAATAGACTCTTCAATTTCCGGATTGCGTGCAAGTTTAGCCCTCAAATCACAAACCGCACAAGGCTCCCCAAACGTTTTTGCCATGCACACTACGGATTCCCCATTCACACCAATCGAACGATGTGCCCAATAGGTTCTCTCGTAGTACCAATAGCCACACTCCGCATAGGGATTGCTTTTCACTTCGTAAGGAATAATATCAATTTTGTACACTCCGGCCTTCGGAGTGAACACGTACACCCCTTCTGGTACAGTAAACGCAAAACCTCCGTGTCGATGCAACGCATCACGCTTCGAACTCCCAGCCCTACGACGTTGATCCCTACCGAACCGATCACCACCTCTTTCAACCTTCATGCTTCTCCCTTTCTTTTTTGCAAGAACCCTCTAGAAACAATTCACGTCCACGAAAATAAGCATACGTGCCTATTTTAACGCACAAATAAACTACCCAAGGCACAAAAAACGTACCGACCAAAAATGCCAGAATAATCCAGAACAAAAACTCCGACATATTACATTCCCGACCTCATTCTACCTTTACGTAACAATCTCTTCCTAGCATCTTCCAATTCTTCTCCTTCTAACTCTCCACGTACTTTAGGTTCACTGAAATATCCAGCTAAATAAAGCTCCACTAGTTTTTCTAACGCCTTCTTTCTGTGCTCAAGCGCCCCGACTACCGATTCATAAATATCCACTTTATGTTTTGTATCTAACAAATGCTTACGTACCCTCTTATACTCTGGAAGTGTAGGTATCACCGCCGATACAGCCGCTTCCGTCAGCTTCTTTATTCCGTATGCAGAAGGATCAGTCCTAACCCTCTGATCTATCTCCGCCCTAACAACTTCCATATTATTTTTAGCAACTTCATACTCTTGCCTTGCGTCCGAAAGTACACATGCGTACCGAAAAAACAACAATGGTTGCCTCATCCATTCCTTATCCAATTCATCCGGATTTATCTGTAAATCAAATTCCAAACTATCCAAACTCTTGTCCATTTAAAAACCCTCAACATGCCCCCCATTATTTATCATACGACACAAACCCAAAAACTTCCATACAAAATTTACCCATTATTCACAACATCATAACACGCCAAAACCAAACCAGCGTAACGACTCTCATACCACGGTCTTGTGAACGACGCTATCACGTTCGCAGCCCTCTCACAATTCTTCCCAGATAACAAGACCTTAACAGCATAGGACAACACTATCCTACGCATTTCGTCAACTCTGTTCTCTATCTCCTCTATCTTCTTTAACACCTCCACTACATCCATCCACCTGCTACCAGGTTTCATCAACACCCTAGCCAAGTCAATAGCTTGCGCAACCGCAGAGTAACCACCAGACACAATAGAAATTTGTGTTTCTTCATCCTCTCCCAAAACAGAATGCAACAACACCAAAGCCTTTCGGGCACTTCCTTCCGACACTTTAGCAATTTCATCAGCTACATCCTCACTGATCGGCTTGCCCTCTTTTTCTGCAATGTTCTTCACCAATGAAACAATTTCATCAGCCTTCAACGAACGGAGCTTAATTTCACTAGCCCTAGTCCTTATCGTATTCAAAAGTTTGTTTTCATCAGTAGTACAAAGAAAGAAATATACATGACTAGGAGTGTCCTCCAAAATCTTTAATAGAGCACTTTGAGCGTCTTGCGTAAGTCTATGACATTCATCAATAACCCAAACCCTAACATTTCCGAAAAACGGAGCAAAACGCATCTGATTATCAATTTCCCTAACCGTATCAATACCACGGCTTTCCGCAGCATTTATTTCTACAAAATCTAAATCATTACAACCTAGCTTACTTTTCAAAATACGGGCTAGTGTAGTTTTCCCTACTCCAGATGGACCTGTGATCAAAATGCAATGCGGAACCCTACCTTCTTTAATCATCTTGACTAAAGTATAAACAGCTTCCTCCTGTCCTATAATCTCCTTAAACGTCTTCGGCCTATACTTACGATACAATTCGATTGTTTTTTCTTCACCGTTACTCATTTTCATTCTCCGATAACAGAAATACTCCCATTCTCAACCCAACTAGACATTATTTTTACTAATTCAATTACTTCATCTTTTTTCAGAAAGAAATTCTCACCGATCCACAAACCATCCTTGCTTTCTACCAGCAATAAACCGACCCCAGGCTCTTTCTTTCCATGATAACGACACCAAATAACAACCCTATTGTTAATCCCCCTACGTACTCGCATATCTAAATCCCATCCTGATAAAAACTACTTACTTCCCATGTGCATACGGCCTCTTCTCGAACCAGTTATTTTCCGCTATTTCAACCTCCACCGCCATTGGAACGATTACCCAATCCCATTTTCTACTAAGCTCATCAGTCATTATACGAACAGCCTCGTTCACAAAATCACTAATTTCGTCTCTGTGAACATCAGCCACGATGCTATCGTGAATCTGTCCGATTATCACGGACCTAAAAGAATGCTTACGCAAAAACCGATTCAATCGAATCAGAGAAAACAACAAACAGTGAAATGCGGGTCCTTGTATCGGCCAATTGTACAATTCATTCTTAGACATCACCCCAGAACAAACAAACCCCGTCATCATCTTAAAATAGCCCCTTCTGAAATAGTTAGCTACCCATTCCTCTTTCCCTCTACTCCACTCCCTAAAGAAACTGTTAAAATAATTTTCAACATCTTTAATGTGCTCTTCAAACTGATTATACGACACTATCCCATTCTTCCTCAAGTGCTCCTCCATTGAGGTTCCATCACTCAACGATAAATCAGGAACAAACTTCCACAAATTTTTAGCACAACTAACATAATAACTTCCATATAACTGTGGGAAAACAAATTGGTTTTTCGCATAAAATCGTACCTGCTTCGGAACCTCTTCGACCGGAAGTAGAAAACACTTGGACGCCATGTCCCTATGTATGTCCTTGGTGGAATCCCTAGCATATTCCACCATCTTGCTATCCTTCCAAAAACACGCAGCTATACGAAACTCCAAAGCCCCATAATCACATTCAATCAAAACATGCCCTTCTCTGGGAACGAAACACGTCCTGATTAACCTGCCAACCGTTTCATCCCTTATCGGAATGTTCTGAAAATTGGGCATTTCACAACTACTTCTATAAGTCTTCACTAAGTGCAAATTAAACACCGGATGTAAATAGCCGTCAACAACTTCTCTCTCAATACCTCTAATGTAAGTACTCAGCGCCTTCTTTAATTTTTCCATTTCCAAATACTTCTGAACAAATGGAATCTCCAAAAGAGACAAAGCCTTTTCATCTACTTTCACCCTGCCAGTCCCCGTGAAACCCACAGGCTCATAACCAAGCTCTCCAAACAACACCTTACCCAATTGATAACGACTCCCTAGATTAGCCTTTTCCCCATAAACCTTCCTCCACGTACTCCAAACATCGGTATTCTTAAGCTCCGATTCCAACTCTACTATGCGATTTTCCACCACCTTCCTATTTTCCTTAAGCCTAGCAACATCTATACGCATACCCACCGACTCAACACGACTTAATTCCAGTACTCCATCATGCAACAACTTGTATGCCCTGTAATCCACCGGAATAACAGAACATTTGTCAGTAGAAGCTATTAACTTTACCATCCTAAAAGCTTCCTTTGCCTTACCGCCAGCAAATACGTTACTAAAGCATCTATGCCGTTATACAACAATAAATCACGCAAATTCAACAATCTCAAGCGGTTCTCTTCATAACCACCGTCAGCGTCAATATAACTCTCCACCTCCTTATCCCAAGGTTCAATACCTAACTGAACAAACGCTTGGAATTTCAAACCAGTAATGTCAGAACGATTGTCAATTACGTGAGTCGCTAACATCCCGTCCCATACCCAATTCTTTATATCCACTCCCAAAACAGACCTAGCCCACCTATCCTCAAACTTTATGTTCCATCCTATCTTTGGAACATCACTAGTCAAAAACTGCTTCAAAGCATTCACCGCATCCCCAACAACCGGAAACGCAATCGTTTTCTTACCTTCGCAAGACACCGCAGCAGCCAAAATCTTACTCTTATCACCATCCGGCTTCAAACACGATGTCTCAAAATCAAAGGAAAACGCCTTGTCCTTTCCCTTCTCCAGCATATCCCTCAACACAAACGCCGCCATGTACGGCTCCATAATGCACTCGATCTTGTCCTTAAGATTTTCGACCTTACCGCTATACGGTCGATCACTTAAATTCAATGCATTTTCTAAATGCTTCCTAAACCACAAAACAACAGCAGGGTCCTTGTTCGTTCTCAATACGTAAGACGGATGATAAGTAGGACAAATCCAACAATTCCACTTCCTGCACGGAATTTGAAAACCCGCCCACCTAAAAATCCCACCAGTAGAACCACCCCATAAATACCCAATAATACTCTCGACCGCTATCCCCCCTAACAACAAAATCACTACCGGCTTTAATTCCTCTATTTCTTTCAGGACAGCAGGTCTGCAAAAAGAAACCTTAGACGACGGGTCTTCTTTCTGTGGAAAACAACGTAAAGCATTCGTTTTCCAGAAATGGATGTCTAAATCCTTGCCGAAGGACCTCAATACCCTACGAAAATACTGCCCACTTTTCCCGATAAATTGAATCCCAACCTTGTCCTCTTCTTCCCCTGGGGCCTCTCCAATTACCAAAAATGAATCCGCCCCCTTCCCGGTATAGGACATGTGCGGATTGCGACACCCTCTATCCAAACCACAATCAACGCATGAGGAATACCCTGCAGACTCCAATAACTTCCATACACCCAAACAGTCTTCCATACCAACTACGCTCTCTTTATTCCAACGACGTAATCGAAACCATCTTTGGAAACTCTCAACACTTTATCACATACCAAAACCTCTTTACACTTCACTAGCCGATGAAACAACTTAGCCCCAATATCAAACTCAATCGAATCAGAAATATCAACCCGTACAGGAATTGACTCCCTATACCAACCGGATGCACCCTTAGATTCCAAAATCATACTGTCCTTTCCCAACTTGACTCGAATACCCCACACAAGATCATCAACAAAAACAGAAGCCCTTTCAATGGCACTTTCAATATCCACTTCCAATTTGATAGGCACCCCATCTCTGTTTAACAACTCAGCCAAATCAACATAATGCATTTCCCACTTCTTTACGAAGAAGTACATTCCATCCCTTCTGAACACAACCCAACTGTCCAATTGCTTAAACTCTTTCGGAGCAAATTTCACTATCAATCCACAATCTTCTCCAGACAACAAAGTATCCTTAAAAGCATCCTTAAACCCAGTGTTCAAACGGAAACGCACCATCTGAAACCCATCGCAAGCTTCAATAAACTCAGGGGTTATATGAACACACTCCAAAACAAAAGAACCAATATTCTTCGAAACACAACCTACAGCTTCATCCAAAAACGTCAAAAAGTTTTCATTCAAAGCAGTCCATCCAGAATCATCGAAAAATGAAGAAGATGAAAAAACATTACACGCTTCATTGATCGATTCAGACGCTTCAGCGTAGTCTCTAAATAGAATTCCTGCCTCTTTATTACTGCACGAAACTCTAAGCTCGTTCCCTTCTACACGAAAATCTACTTCATCTTCATTCAACTTCGTCAGCAATGACAAAAACGGCTCTGCCAGAACAGCCCCCTTGATGCCTTCACCAACACCTCCAACAACAACGAATGAACCAAAACTATTGAACGCCCACACCTTCCCTTTCCCGTCGAAGTGAAAACAATCACCTCCAGGAATAGAAGATTTCTTTACCAACATCCCAGCAAAACCTAAATTGGACTCAAGCTCATTTCTATTAACCTTTACCATTTATTTCATCCTCCTTCTTACCATTGTAAATATTTTCATAAACTTCCATCCGATGCACTGGAATATCTCTCGGCGCTTCTATCCCAATACGTACCTTACCATCACCTATAGACAATATCACAATATCAACTCTACTAACACCATCACCAATGACAACACGTTCACCCTTCTTTCGTGATAATACTAACATACTAGCTTCCTTTCAAAACAAACCAAAATCCATTCAAAACAAACAAAAATCACTATTCCTGAACACTCAACTTCTTTACAATCTTACCTTCTTTCTTCAAAACGCCAAGTCTAATTCCAATAGACACTACAGCCCTTACAGAAACACAATGCATGTCAATTTCTTTCTTGGAGAAAACACCTCCCCGAACACTCTTCCCAGATTCCTCCATATACAAAGACAACGACTTAACAATCAAATCCTTCCAGTCAATAGTTTTATAATAATTGATCACCGCACAAACACAGTCCACACGACTGGCATGTTCTCTCTTCTTGCTCACTTCCATCGGAACACCTCCTTCCTCTTCATCTTCCTCTTCATCTTCCTCTTCCTCTTCATCTTCCTCTTCCTCTTCATCTTCCTCTTCCTCTTCATCTTCATCTTCATCTTCATCTTCATCTTCATCTTCCTCTTCCTCCTCCTCTAAACGTTCAGCATCCAACGAATCTACCTCCTCTTCGACTTCTTCCACCTCTTTCTCTCCTCCCACTATATCCGAAACCACGGCTTCATCCTCCTTCACATGGTCCACTCCGTTCTCCCCCACCACGATCTCTTCCATCGGTTTCAAACTCTTCAAATCTTCCATCAGATCAATTACACAATTCAAGTCTTCTTCATTCAAAGCATCTTCATCTACAGAACCAGAGCCTATTTCACCACTCTTGATTCTCTTGGCAATCGCCCTTAACGCCTTCTGTAGTCTGTCATCATTCCACTTGTCAGCCCCGGAAATACCAAGAGCATTGAACAACCGAACAGCCTCACCACGTTCAACTACGAGAGACATAGCAAACTCCTTCCAAAAAAGAGGACAAACACAAACCTAAATTAACCACCCTACATAATTATTTAACGACAACAGACTAAAAAACGAATCGAAAAATCTAAAAATCATCCCCATTCAGAAATCACCGCAGGATTCATAACATCCCAACAACCAGCCACCACTACGTACCTACTCTCCTGAAACCTACCAGACCTCCGAACCACCCAGTTTAACCTAGTTACACAATTTTCCTTGTCATCTGACGACACATTTATACCAATCATCCCGGACACGTGGGCTAACTTGGTTTTCCGCCCGCTAAAGTGTTTCTTGCCCAAAAGCTCCCTAGACCCAATCCTATACGCAGATGCATTACTCTGCGTAGCCGTAACCACTAAACAATGAAAATCTTGACTTACTTGCCTAAGACCCTTCCAAACAACATCTATTTGATCTAGTACATCCTTTCCCCCAGGCAACGCCAAAATGTCAGCATAATCAATAACCACTACATCCGGCAACCACCCATCCCTTGCCCAATTACACAAAAACCCCCTTAATCCAGACAGAGATAACGTACTATTTGAATGACAACTCAATCTGAACAAATCCATACCCCTGGTTAACTTCCTGAACGTCTTGAACGCCAACCCAGGAGAAAGAACCCTCTTAACCTCTTTCTCCACCGTCAACACATCCACCCCACCTTCAACCGGCTCAAAACCCACCGGCCACCTAATCCTCCCTCCCTCCGGAAAGTCCAACGGAATCCCAGTACACCTAACCGCTAACCGCTCTATCACCCCCTGCTCACCTAAATCACCTAACTCAAAATAAGCTACTCTCCTACGAGCCTTCACCGCTCTGTAAGCTAAATCCAGTAGCCACATACTCTTTCCGGACTTATCGGGACCCATAAAAGAATACAAAGAATCACGAACAAACCACTTAGACAAAAACTCCTCCAAAATACCTGGATATATTACCAAAGGCTCCCTACGATCATCTTCAAACGCCCTGCGCCATACATCATAATCCTCAGTCAACTTCAACGTGGAACCTGCACCTAATTCCACTTTCTTAAGATTTATCAATCTACTGTATGCTTCATCAATATCGCCGTTTTCCAAAAGAAAACTAGCTTCCCTTAATTCCCTCTCAATCCTGACCTTGTTGAAATACTTCCCCGCTAAATCCAAAACATAGTCAGTGGCCGCACCATCTACATCCTTCAACCCTTCCAACAAATCCGCTAATGCCTTGACCAGTTCTTTGGGCGGATTACGTTTCTCCGCCCAATCCTTAAAAATCAATTCCAATTGACCATTAGGTGATTCATTATAACGATTAAAGAAATCTACACACCAAGACGCTATCAAATTCGCTTCTTCACTACCGAATAACTCACCATCCCACTGACTTGATATTCTTGCACATACTGCTTTGTTCTTCACTAATGAACCAAGTAATAGACGATCCTCCTCCCCGCTTAAAATTCGTTCCCTCATAAGACCACTCCGTAGTTGATAAAGCAATCAACAAGAAAATGAAAATACTAATTCCCATAACTTTTGACTTCGTGAAGAGTTATATAACCAGGATGCAACCCTTCTTCTTTCAGAACCTTCTCAACATCCTCTACACGTAACCACGTGTCCCAATACGGATCATTACCTTTACTTCCCATCATCTCCCTTAACTTGCTCCTCACTCTGCCAATACAAAAACGTTTCCACCCTTCCACCTTTATTGAAGTACACAAAACAGCGTCAAACCTACTGTCCATATAGGAAACCCTAGGAGTAGTCAAATATCCCATAATAGAATTCGGATCAACCCACCTTCCTACACGATCACATCTTAACTCTTCCTTCAACTTCCGAAACTCCTCTTCAGAGTACACCTTTCCTTTCTCCAACATTGGAAACAAACGCCATCTTTCTTCCATCGGAAGCCTACTGTACGGACTGGAACGAAAATCTTCCCAAAAATTTCTTTCCATTTCGTCAACTTCTTCCCTACTCATTTTAGACAATTCACTTTTATCACAAAAACTGTCGAACAAGTACCTACGGAAAGAATCCAAATACCTATACCAATAATCGTAAATATCATTCACCCTGTAAACCTTCGGAACAAACCTGTCTCTCCAATGCTCACCAAAAAAATCTAGAAAGCAATCAATCAATGCATAACAAGAACCACGTTCACTACGAATCCTGTAAAACAATTCCGCACATTTCCCCAAACCTACGCTACCACTTATAGACGAAAGAGCAACACTATCATACTTCATCAAAACCGACCTGTACTTAGCCGCTAACTTCAAATCCAAATCAGAATAAACACGACTCCTTACCCTACCACTATCCTTTACATCACAAATCTTAAATGAATCTTTGACAGTTGACACTTTTTCACGTAGGGGCGGCTTCCTCCCAAGTTTCTTTCGGGCCATTTCTAAAGACTCCCTACCATAAAAATTAAAGCTACCCAAGTTATTATCCGATAAATCGTCAGAACCGAACCTAAAACTCCCCTGACTTTCAACAACACACTTCCCATTATTATCATCTAAACCAAAATCAAAACTACCCTCACACGAACAATCGGCCAATTCAAATCGCCCTACATCAGATTGATTATTACTAGATTGATCAACACTACACTGATCAATTCCGCCAACAACGCAATGATCCCCTGATTCATGTTGATCAATTTTATTTTCATCGATACTAACAACAGTAGTAGCGCAGCAATTGATTGTTTCAAAAAATTGATTGGCTTTAGGTAGAATAATTTTATCGCAGGAATCAACTTGTTTAGATTTATTGATTGAATTTAGTGTGTTAATAATCCCATCGCAGAGTGATTGAATAAATTCACTTTCTGAATTTTCGCTAGTACTATACCTTCCTCCGTACAACACCACCAAGTGAAAAGGCGCACACGGGGTGGCCCCTGCCACCCCCCGTGTATTCATACGTAAGTGTGAATACACGGCACTCTCACCTAACTCCTCTATATTATTATTATTTATATGGGGGACGCAAATGACCCGGTAACTGGGGACGCAGGTTGCCCCAAAATTTTTTTTATTAAAACCCCCCAAACTGAAACTATCTTCAGTTACCGACGTGAACATTTCTGCATGTTCTGGTTGTTCATCAACAGTAACACTACAGTCTTGTTCTGTATGGAGTGAAACATGTTCTTCGCAACTATCACTATTCCCGTACAAAGCAGAATGAACACAACGTGCATACCCTTTCTCTCTAGAAGATAAACTATACATACTTCTTCTCTGACGTTCTTGTTCTTTGTACAACCACACTGACTTTTTGATCTCTTCAATTTCGGCAGCACACAAACAATCCCTACCTAAATCGTTCCATATTGTTGATAGCCTTCTTTTGTGATCTACCCTTCTCACGAACAACAAACCAACTGTGCGTAGCTTAGTAATTATCCTTTTGATTGATCTAACACTAATTCCCATTACCTTAGAAAAATACCGGTTACTGGCAAAACAACCACCCTTCAAATTAGATAAAAAATGCACCCTGCTAAGAAATATTGCCTCAGAGGAATTCACTATCTTTTTACCTAGTAACTCCACAACAAAATCAGGACAGTAAAACCCTCTGATCCTATAACCACGAAACTTCCTGCTTTTCTTTCTCATAATGACTTCTCCTTTTCGATAGGATGTATGATCTTCCCAGTAAAAACATTTATAACGCCCAAAGACTCCCTAGTTTTCTCTATTGTGCTCCAAAACAGTCTAGATAACAAACTTTCATCAGCATCTTCAATATCCCACGATGTTCTTATGACCCTGCGCCTAGAACCGAATCCTTTCGACGTTTTTACCCGAATCAACCCAAGCTCTCTCAACTTCTTCAAAGACTTCTTTATTGACCTTACCGATAGTCCAGTAATTTCCGACAACTCGTTATTAGTAGCATAACAACTTTCATAACTACTAGATAACGAATCAATCGTACATAAAAGAACAAACTCACTATGAGTAATGCTATTAGACTTCAACAATTCAAAAAGATACGAAGGGATAAAAGACCCTTTGAATGTTGTATTAAGTCTCCTCAAACGCTTGCTCCACCCCATCCCACTATCTAAACCAGAGTAATGACTTCTGTCCACTTGCATCAACTTGTTTCTTGCTTCTTCCCCAAACGTGGCGGAAACTAAGTCAACATAGGTGTAAACTTCTACTCTGTAACGATCCAATTGGGTTCGCTCACTATCAAGATAGTGTGGAGCAAGAAGAATCAACCTCTCTTCCTGAAGTCTGGTTAAAGACTCTTCTACCTTGTCCAACGAAACTTCTAGCTCTAAAGACAAGAACGTTTTCAGTCGATCCAAACCGATAACAAGACAGTTTGAATGACCACAAGCATACGTAACCGAATTGAGTATTGCCCACACAAAGACATCTAACGACGTTATAGTACAATCATTCAGAAACTTCTCGATGATTAAGTCTGGAATGTGCCATCCTCTACTTTTTAATTTTGGCTTTCGATTTTCCAGAAAATTCTTTATGTAGTCATCACTCTTCAGAAAATGAGCACACATAGGATCACCATTACATTCTTGAAGGCACTGTACTACGTGATCCTCAAAATCATTGCAAAACTCTATTGAATACTTCTCCATCAATTTCATCCAAAACTTCATGGAGAAGTTAAAAACACGCTTCGGAACACCTGAATTACCCCTCTTGGGTTTACGCTTAGCCATAGAGATAGACTCCGATTGACAGAAATCGATCAAAAGAAGATAGATAAAACAAAAAAGGCCCAACCCAAAGGTGTAATTAAAACACCCTGGGTTGGACCTTTGATCGGAGGTTTCCTATAGCTATGAGTCCGTATTCGACAGAAAATTTTGACATTTTGGAAACCTCCGATCAGGATTCCCGTTATATTGTAACCCTACCAAGGCCAGTGTCAAGACACATCCAAAAATTTTCTACGAAGCTCTTGGACTTCTTGAGGATCGGCCTCCCCCCAATCCTTCCCGCTCTCCAAACAAACAACGATGGTCTCTCCGGGAAATGGCTTTAACCGACGGGCAACCTTTTCGGATATTTTAACAGCTTCCTTTTCATTGTCCAACGCTATCACACGAAGAGGATACTTCGCAATTCTGAACAATTGTTCTTCAGTGATTGATAACCCCATCGTAGCTACTGCCCCAGGTCCTATTCGCCAAACGTCCGTCGGACCCTCAGTTACTACGATAGACATCCTACAGTAGTCCTCCCCGTACAAAATTCTTTTGGGAGATAACTCTTGTTCATCATTCCTAGCAGATATGTACCTCTTCTGATGAATCCCAATCGCCCTTGTTGTCCAACTAACCGCTCTCCCTTCATGGATTATCGGAATCCAAATCCTCCATGCCAACTTAGGGGCTATACCAATTCCCTTGATTCCCCATAAAATTTCCACTTGGTGGGGGTCGAAACCCCTACTAAGTAGGTATTCTTTATGGGGTTTTAACAAGGGGCCTACACCAATGGGTATCTTTATCTTATTTTTGATTTCCTTCGATTCTGAGGGGCTTATACGACTATCTGAAGGGTGTTTTCTCCCCGACCTAGCCAGTCCAATCCGAAGCCGAATCTCCCGATAACTTAACCCGGTAAGCTCCGATAAAACCTTCTCCAGAGATAACCCGCCACAATGCCAACAATTACAGTACAACTTATGGACGTTTACACCACAACGAAACCTAGAGCTTTTAGGAGAACAAAACGGGCAATCAATCTGTACCCATTGAGGTTTCGCTACGTGATGATGCTCCCCATACACTCTATAGACTATTCTTTGATCACTTAAAAATTTAAGTAGAATCTCTTTGCTACTACTCATTGTAATACACCACTAGAACGCCCAATAATACCTCCTATGAGCAACCGGTAAACGTCCAAATCACCATCAACAAACCTCCCGTCTAAAACATTGCTAACTACCTCCTGCTTCGACTGAATTATTTCGCATAATCTTTCCTCAACCGTACACTCTGCAACTAAATAAAGGCATGTTACTGAATCCCTTACTCCAATGCGATGTACTCGATCTTCAGCCTGCGTAAATCTGGAAGGCACCCAATCCATCTCGACAAACATCACCGTACTAGCAGCAGTTAGCGTGATCCCACTTCCTGCAGCAACCAGTTGACCAATAAATACCCGAACGTTAGGATCGTTCTGGAAAGAATCAATAATTCTCTGCCGGTTCTCTCCTGCTACCGAACCATCCAAAACAACACTTGGAAATTTCACGCCTTCCTTTATCTTGGAAATTACGTCCTTATGTACGGCAAAAATGACCAGCTTTTCATCGGTCTGATCCAACCAATTGTTGATAAACTCTAATACGTAAGGCAGCTTCAATTCCGCAGATAAACGTAATAAATAACCGATTTTAGTAATCGCTTCCGCCCTCCGTGCCCTCATTGCAGCCTCCGGATCAATCTGACTTAGGTACTCCAAAAACTGTTCATCAGCTATTCTGTACTTGTCAGGATCAGAAATAGGCAACGAAATTACTTCCCGATTCTTCGGAGGAAGCTCCTGCAGAACATCAGACTTCCTGTATCGGATCATCCCAGAACGTACTAGCCTCTGGTGTAGCTCCTTCACGTTGGAAGCGCCACTGAATTTCCACCCCCACGGAGTCCACTTAGGTTCACAATAACGACGTGCAAACTCCCATCTACTTTTCCACTCCCAAGGCCATAGCATCTGTAAAGTATTGAACAATTCTATAGGTCTGTTCAATAAGGGAGTTCCACTTAGAGCAATTACATGCTTTTTCCTATAAGCTAACGATCTTACCGCTTTAGAACGTTTGGTCTTCGGGTTGGAAATATACTGAGATTCATCCACCACCACCGTAACAGGATTGTAATACAAAAGAGCGTCCAACCAGTGAACAAGTATGTCATAGTTTACGATTACCAACGGTGAAGGTTTTATCGTACTAGGAGTCTTCCCTTCTAGTACAGTAGCATTTATCCCCCACCACCTCTGACACTCCCGACGCCATTGATACTTGACCGAAGCCGGACAAACTACAACAGCGGGCCACATTGTCCGGTTGTCTCTCAAAAACGTCAACATAATCGCAGTTTTGCCTAGCCCCATCTCCAATGCTAATAAAGCACGTCCCTTGAGTTCCTTCATCCTGACCAGTACTTTTTTCTGGAAAGGAAATAACTCAAGGGACGTGCCAGAATTCAAAACATCCCAAGTGCCCATAACTCATCAAACTTTTCGTTCACTTCATCTCTAGTAATTCTCTCTTTTTCCTTGAAATAGTCCCATAAAAGATAAAACCGAATCAAACCTTTCTTATCCAATTCCATTTCTTCCGTACTTGTGTATGGCCCAAACAGATTCCCGTTAATCTCGATCCACCTAGTATTGTCCTTCTTCACCTTGATCGTCTTGACGATCATTAGTACACCTCGACGATCATTATTACACCATCGCTAGACAATAACGACGCAACCTATTCAAAACGGCATTTATTTTCCTTCCAGTCCACCCCAGAGATTTTAACATCTTCTTTAACCCAGAAGGTTTGATAATCTCCAAGCCGGAATGCAAGACAAGATTGACTACAGTACGAGCATCATCATCTGAAATATTATCTAAGAAATCATTTATCCATCCCTCAATAACAGAAATACCAAAACCATCGTTACTGTTGAAATCGGTCGAATGAAATCTTCGCTTACGTCTGCCTTCTACCCTAGCCAAGTCAATCATTCTGCGCCAAACAGCGTTCCATATCCAAGTACTCTCGGCACAACTACCGTTATACTTGCTATGGGTGTTCATAACAACCAAGTAGGCTTCCTGCAATGCATCATTAAAAGATAACCCAAACGCATTGCTAGCCTTCCTAGCTAATAACTTGATCAACTTATCGTTTCTTTCCACAAATTCCTGTAATGGGTTCATTTTTCCTCTTCCTCTACCAAATCAGATACCTTGACTCCCAAAGCACCAGCAATCTTTTCCAGAGTACATAACTTAGGATTCAAATTTCTACACCTTTCAATTTCGCTAATCCTAGGCTGAGGAATGCCACACTTCTGCGATAGCTCCTGTTGTGTCAACCCCATCTTCTTTCTAAAAAGACTTATCCGAAAACCGACTACCTTGTCCATAGGACAAACTCCAGTAAACTAGGAACAACGGATCAAAATAAAGCCCACCCACCTCACCCGTAACCCACCCACCCTACCCGTAATACAACTTCTAGGAATTCATCTTTTCTTCAACCATGCGAAGTTTTTCTTCTAGCTTCCGTTTTTTGGCAAGGAGTCTTTCCATAGCAGACTCTTTTTTCTTTTCCTTCTTCGCTTTGGCATTCAGAATTTTGTCCAAACGACCAGCGGACTTCAATGCCAACTCAACCCGCTTCCGGAAGGCTTTGAAAGCCGGGTCGTTAGGCAGGTCATTGATAATCCCTTCCAAACGACCTTTCCAAACCAAAACAGAATTCGAGTACTCAGACATGGCACAACCTCCTAAAAAAGGGTACAAGAAACAACCATCAACAACCACTACTATTAGTATTTTACGTCATTCTGAAAACAAATCGATAGGAATTTTTCAAAATTTCTCCACTAGCCAATCGACCTCCCCCATTATAGCTTCTATTCTGCTAGAATAGGGTCCAATCAAACCTCCTCCGGAACGCCGTAAGTCCACAATCCACTCACACGGCAACTTCCTCAGCATGGAGGCAATCCACCCTTCATCCCCAAAAACCCCCCTAAAAATGCAATATAGACCTCTTAAAAGCCTATTGTAAGGCCAGATGTTAGAAGCCCTTCTGACCCTTGCCGGTCGGAAAAAATCACCAACGAGGGTACACAGAATTTTTCGGCTTCCCGACAACATTCCGACTTTCCCACCCAAAATGGTTATGACGACTTCATCGTGCATTTCTAATTCCTTTCACGGGAAGGCAGTGATACTCAGGTTTCAGTTTTCTTTCTCCGTTCTTAATACCCAAAGACTCTTCTAACTCCTTCGTTTCACTCAAACAATCCTTGCCTGAAATACCAGAAACTTCTACCTTCACCTTTCCCGACTGATCTATAATAACCTTAATCTCTTTCATAGAAAAGCCCTTTCATTGACGAATTGCCCGGAGAACCACCTTACCATCACTCTGCACAGTTTTGGTAATGGAATATCCTTTACGACGCAGGGATTTCTCTGCTACCTTTTCGGCGTAAGCCTGCACCAGTTTATACACTCCAACCCCTAGATTGTTTTCGATCTGTTCATCATATTTATCATACGCAAGCCGGAGCTTTCCTTCTTTATCCCTAACTAAACCGATTTCATAGAGTACGTCAGGTATTTTTATGGCATGTTCACACTTCCCAAAAGTTTTGGGGTCTATTTTCCTGTAGGCAGCATCCTTCCCGTGATAATCATTTACCCATATACCAAACCATTCAAAGGTAGTTGCCCCTCTTCGGAAAATCAACCCTAAAGATTCACATGCCTCTTGCATGGAGTCAATATCCTTAATTTCGATTTCACCACTTACCATGTGGCTCATATTTTAGTCCTCCACAATTACAAGATGATACAACGTTCAGAATCCTCAACAAGACCCTTGATTCCAAAGACAATCCGGCCTACCACGTCCTCCACAGACGACCGGAAGACTTCATCCCGAACATCGTCTAGAGATGCTTCCCCTAAAACCTCTTTGATTTCTCCTACCAGACTAGCTAATTCGTTATCATCAACTACGTTTTTAACATCAAACAAACGGAGAAATTCCAAAAACCTATTCCAAGTAGATTCCTTCATAGGCATTTTTCTACCAGTATTGGAATATCCTAGACAATTATGGATGGTTTCTAGAATAGCTAAGGCTCCCTTCCGTAGATGATACTTAATCAAGTTTACCTCTTCTGCAATGCTTTGATCTTCCGAGACATTAGAATGTTCGGTTTCAATTGTAAAGAAACGATATTCCACCCCGAATCGAGAAGCAAAATCATCAAGTGCTGGATAGTCTTCTTTCCTAAATAAACTACCCAAAGCAACCCGATCATCTTCAATCAATTGTTCGTATTTTAGTAGCAGTGCATCCCTGAATAGATAGAACTGCGCTTCCATGTCCTTTATATATTGATGTACCTCTTCTTTTACTACTTTCGGGATGCGATACACGCCCTCCCTCAGCATAAAGGAGGGGTATCCCCACTTGTCCCGAATCTTCCGTCGCACATCGACAGAGATACGACGGCATTCTAAAAACTCATCACATTGGAGAATTTTCTTGTGTAGAACGTAACGATCCCCAACAACTCCCTCCGGAATTTTGTTACCTTCTCCAACTAATTCATAAATGCTTCCCTTCCTCTTGTCCCCCGGAAGGTGAAAAGTAACAGTAACAAACATAGTGTTGCTATCCAGTTTACCAATCACATCACTTAGCAACATAGCAAAACCCTTTCGTTAAACAAAGGACAAAAACCAGAAACCGAAACCCAAAACCCAAAACCCTAATTATAGGGAAAACATCCTACTATCACCGTTAATGCCTTGAGTTGTTGTATAAACCCCTCCCCTACTGGCATCCAAGTACACTCCATTAGCTTCCTCCCTAGATTGTTCTACAACACGCTTGAATCTGATTCCAGATGCGACAATATATTCAGCAGCTTCCTCAAGAGAACAACCTATGCTAAATGCAAGATCGCAACAGTCCCTAATGTTCGCCCCGGACCATCCTTCGTCCTTCGGCTTCGAGCCGGTAATTCCGTATCGGTCCATTTGTATTTTCCATATCGACTCCCTTTCCTCCTTGCCTGGGAGATCGAAGAACCAAACCCCCCGATTAAATCGACGTTGTAGCTCTGCAGGTAGGGTATCGGTCCGGTTGCAAGTGGCCACGAAGAAAACATCCTTGCCTCCAATGGCTTTGATCACCGCCATAGCTTGACGAATTCTCTGCTCACTCTCCCCGACTAGAGTACCCTTGCAAGCTCCTAGGTCCAAGGACAAAGAAAGACAATTGAAAGTATTGGCTAGCGCTTGGGAATACAGAGACTTCCCGCTTCCCGGAGGACCAAAAGCAATCAGTCCTTCCCATTCATTATCTTGCATGTTATTCAGCAAGACTTGTAGAGCGTCTTGACTCACTCCGGACAAGTCCCCCATAGAACCTGCCATCACCTTTTCGATTTCTTCCACCCTTACGATCACTCTGGGAGGTCTAGGGCCTGAAAACCGACGCACGCTGAATTTCTTAATAGCCTCTAGCCCCCCTATATGATCGAACGTCAGCTTCCCTCTATCAACAACAATTCCGGGGACTTGTTCCAGTGCCCTTATTCGCAATTTTCCTAGGAACTCTAAATCAATCCCATCCTTACGCAGACAAGTAGCTACACACTGTTCAGCCTCGAACAGACTCATACCTCTAAGGAGGGATACAGTAGCATCCACCTCTTGTTCAGTAAGTTTCTTACCATCCGGTCTTTGCGATGCTACCTTAGAATCTAGGGAGATTACCTTTTCTCTTAACTGATCATCCCCCGGATAGGGATGTTCAATCACAATAACATCATGTTTGAGAGCAGAAGGAAGTCTTATATCACAGTCGATCAAAATAAGTGCGCTTCCATCCTTCTTATACAAATCTCTGAGATTCCAGATCGACTGAACCACCATTGGTTCTTGCAGGAAACTGTTAGCCCCTAAGATGATCAGAATGGTTTTTGGTGGGAATTCAATCGCCTTATTCAAAATCCCTGCTGGAGAACCAATCTCTTCCGACAAAGACCCCAAAGTAAACTTGCCCGAAAGTAATCTACCTCCCCTAACACAGTCCCATAGGATAACGCATTCTCTTTTTGCCTCCTGGAAAACCTTTACAATTGTTCTGACTACATCCGCCGGATCAGCAGAATAAATCCCAATTAAAGGAGTACCCGATTTCAACAATTTTACCAAATCACTACCCAAACTCCCGTTCATATCAATATCCCTTATCAAGTTATCAAGTAAACCCTTATCCCTTGTTCCCTGTCCTTTTACTTTTATTATATCGTAAACCGTATAAGAGTCAAGGGGGTTTTCAAAAATTTTTTGAATTTTTCATTTTCTGTCCCCAATTCCGTACCCCTTATTTCCTTTCTATCTATATAATATATCGTACCAGATATAAAAATCAAGATACTTTTTTCAAAAAAATCCAAAATTTTTCAAAAATCAATAGAAAAACCTCAATTTAGAGATGTTTTTTATGCCTCTAACGGGGGGTTTTCTGCTGGAGAAAATAGACTTGCTACATTCACCCCCAAAATACGGAATAAACCCTCCCAGTACTTATGAGGGGGGATGTACTCCCCCCTTTCCCATCGCTCGATAGTCTTTAACGACACTCCAAACTGAACAGCCAAAGCACTACGGGATAAGCCTTTATTTAATCTAGCCTTGCGTAATTGTACACCAATCACCTTCTTGTTCATTGTCTTGCCTCCTTATACCGAATCAGTCCATGAATTCTTGATCTACACCAATTTACCGAAGCCCGAAGCCGACGTGGTAATCGTAACATCGTTCTGGGATCACCTCCAACATGTTCTATTACTTCAGACAAAACGTCATCCTCCAAAGATACGACTTTATAACCTACTCGAACCTTCTTCCACCAATAATCACCTTTCTAATAAGCAGGCCAAGTAATTCCATTAGATAAACGAAACACACGATGTTTCACTATTGGAACCTTGTTCTCTTCCGAAACTTTCCAAACCTGACAAATCCCATAAAGCAATCGAAACACTCTTCAATGACTATTCAACAACCTTAACTCCATAGAAATTTGCCCATAACTGGACTACTTGATTGTCAGGGTCGTTTTCCATAGCTTCTCGAATTGGTACTACCTCATAACCCACAAGAGGGGGTAAAATAAAGAGAAATAGAGAAATATAGAGAAAAAGAAACAGAGAAAAGGAAAGAAGAGGAAAAAGAGAACGGAAAATCACCAATCACAGATAAATTGTCCAAACAAACTCGAACACAAAATCATTGGTTTTCGTTAGTCCAGCAAACGTCCTCCGTGCAACTAGGACGTTATTCGCCGTTAAAAGACCGGCCTCAGTGAACGTAAAACCGTTCCCTTCACTCTCGTACATGTACGCAGTGATTTTCACCGAATTAGTAGTATCGAAAACAAAATCGGCAATCGGTTTGGTAATCACCGGAGATTCCAATTGCGTGTCTTCCGGAGTAGGAGAAATAGGCACCATCGGATTGCCTTCTTCATGCCCACCAACACCGAAGCTCATTCTGTTTATGAACCTCTGTGTTAGCTCATGCCCAACTAGTAAATGGGCCAATTGAGTCTTCATTGCATTGGTAATTACATTAGGTAGAATTAAATGTTTACAAACATGTTCACCACTCTTAACCTTGACCTCCAGCACGCCTTTCATGTCCATAAAACTACCTCCTCAATCAAGTAAAACTTTCACTGGAAAAAGAACGTTTTTCAACCGAACGAAACTCTCTAAGTCGTTTCTTTTTAGAGATTCCCGAATCCCATCATAACTAGGTAAACGCAAAATCGTATTCGTGGACGGATTCCTAGACCAAGCCCCCTCCCACTTCGGAGTACTTCCCCAAATCGCACTATACAAATTCCCCGTGTGTTGACATAAATAAGGTTGAAAATACCTAACCACCGGAGGCAACGATTTCTCTCTCAACCGATCACAAAACAATGTAATACTCATTTCCGTATCAGTACCACTGTCCTTATAGACATCACCAACTAATTCAATCGTTTTTCTATCTGTCAGAAAACACGCAAAGCCCACCCTGTTGACTTCCTTCAGTGGACCTATCGACAAACCTTTATACTTAACCCAACAGTTTACGAAAATGTTCAACACCCCTCCATTTTTCAAAAACAAGACATAATCAACCATCGCCCGACCTAATTCCCTCTGCTCCCAAATCAGATCATCATCACAAGATAACCAATGATTGTATCTCGAACTAAGGAAATAATTCAACACGTGAGAAGAAATTCCACAAAACCCCAACCCTGGTTCTACTCTGTAAAATTCCTTTATCATCTTTCTTCTCTGCAAATCGACTAACAACTTCTCCTTCCTATCCCAATCAAAAGAACAATCATCAAAAACAACAATATCTCCGTCGAACTTGTTGTTCACCAAAGACAACATAGTCAACGCAAAATGCCAAAATCTATCCTTCGTCTTTACTGTAACTAAACATTTACTCATTGCTTTCTCAAACTAGCTACTGGTATCCCATAAACGAAATGACTGTCTATATTACCATCTACCCATTTCAAACAACCGCATGGTTGTTTTCTTCCAAAAATGGGATTCCTAACATTCTTCTGAATCAACTCTTTGGGACACCACTCCAAAATCAATGCAGAACACAAAAACCACAACTTTTTAATCTTGCACTGAATCTCCGAAGGTAGATGAATATCTCCATATTCTACCATAGAATCCTGACGACAACCGCCACCACAGATGTATTTGATTTCACAATCGGAACAACCTATTCGAGTGTAAATCCTATTGTCGATCCACTTGGCTCGAAGAAATTCATCAATACCAGTACGCAAATCACCGATCTTTGTCCCTGCCTCCCTATGACAAGCAAAAATCTCACCCAAACCATTAACGCTCATGTACCCTACCCCACCACCACATTCAGTACCGCTATGAATACAGTAAAAAATTCGTTCCAACATCTTGTGAATGTTATGGAACCTAGGAACCAACCCCCTTTTCGCTCGATCCACCCACCACCGTGAGGCTTCTTCATATACCCTAGCCAGTTTGGGTAAATGTTCATCCTTTATCTCTAAATCTTTCTGATAAGTACACCTAGATTCAGTAAGCTCACATGGTTCAACACTAACCCAAGAAGCATAACCTAAATCGCACAACTCGTTAAGATGCTCTAACATTGGAACAATACTCTCTACCTGACAAGTGAAAGTAGAACGTAACGTATTCGCCCTTACTAATACTGGATACTTCTTAATCAACTCTAAACCTTGCATCACTTTGTCATAACTACCCATTCCTTTGGAATCTACTCTGTTTGCATCGTGAATCTCCTTCGGTCCGTCTATCGAGACAATCAGACTGAACTTGTTCTCCGCTAAAAACTTGACCCTTTCTTCATTCAGTAACGTCCCATTAGTGGTTACATGAAACGACGGAGGCAATACCCCCAAACCACCACACACTGTACAATCCTTCTTTCCACCACACTTACACTTAGGACCTTTCTCTCGATTCACTGATTTGACATAATCAACAACCTGAGTAATTAAATCCCAATTCATCAATGGTTCACCACCAAAAAACCCGATTGAAACACCCTTGGAAAAATCACACAAGAAGTCAATGGCGTTTTTAGCTACATTAAAATTCATGTGTGCTGCATTGTCCGGATAGTAACCTTCAACAAAACAATACTTGCACGCCAAGTTACAACAATGAGTAGCTTGCAAAACAATCGACATTGGCTTGTCAATCATTCTACGAATCGGAAAAACAGGAACATACCTGGCCTCTACATGAGGAGAAACCTTGTCCGACTTCAGTCTTTCGTACTCCTGCACACTATCTACCGATACCAACAACAACGAGTTAGTATCCCACCCAAATCTATGCACATTCCCATCCCGATCAGTATGCTCATAGTAAACAAACTGTGGCTTGTCCCAATATGAGCAAGATGACCTTGGAATCAAATTGTCATTCAAAATCCTGTACATTACTAAACCTCCCTTTCTACTAGACAATCAAAAACAGCAGTTACAAAATAGGTAACAAAACACAAAACAAAGCATCTAAGCATTTCGTAATCGTCATATTGTACAAAAATGAACGAAAACACTATAGACGAAACAGCAGGAGGAAATATTCCAAAAGACCTTCCAAAGAAAATACCAAACACCACAGAAAAACAAACCAAACAAAAAACAAACGCACTAAGCATCTAAGTGCTCCAAACGGATAGCCATAATAATCGTAGAAATTAAATAACTCCCAATAGCCGTGATTAAACTTTCTCGAAAACTAACCCCATAATATAATCCGACAAACAGCCCAGACCACCACGAAACACAAGGAAAACACAACACACCCTCTAAACGGAGAAGCTTACGAATAGGAGAAAACAACCTAGACTCCACTAGGATTGACGAAATCCCAGCACCAGCAATCATTAAATAAATTAAATCTGTAGCCATAACACTATCTAGTACTGTACTTCACTAACTTGTTTAACTCTTGACTGTTTTTCTCTGACAACTCTCTGTGTTTACACAAAACACAGTCGTAAATCATTGCAGGTTCCCTATTATACCTAACACATCGAAATACTTTATTTCCTTCTGATTTACAACAATGACTTTTGGAATAATATCCAGTAAACACTCTATCACTGCACGATTGGGACATTTTGACTAAATACCTATACAACAACGGATACCTTCTTATCTGATTCATCAAACCGCTTGCCATAGCAACTAAACTTTATTCAATCAATCAGTCTTAAAAATGAACTTGTTCCAATCTGTCTCCATTATATGGAGAGTAATACTTCATGTTTCCTTCACCTTACCTAACGACCCTTGCTCATTTTCTACTTCAAAATAGTATGTCTCTTTATTCTCTTGCTCGCTCTGCCCCTCTAGTTTGAACATTTGACAACAAAACTCACACTGCGGAGGCTGAGTGCCACAAGCCTCACAAGCAGACTCACAACCACCAGATGCCATACACGTAGAAGTACAGCTTGTTTCACAATAATCCTGACATTCGGATACTGTAACCCCAGTAGTACAAGATTGTTGACATACACACTGACATAAACTCGTACACTGCATCATGCACAAAACCATACACTGAATCTGACAATGTTCCATACACCTTCCTTGACAAGCTCCCTGACACCTAGCTTCACAAGGTCCTTGACAACCTCCCTGACAAGCATTCTGACAATTCATCTGACAAGCTAGTTGACATTGATTCAAGCAAGCTACTTGACAAACCCCCTGACAAGCATCTTGACAATTCCTCTGACACCCGGCCTGACACTGCATTGCACAACCTACTGTACACAAAACTTCACATCCCTCGTTACAACTGCCAGCCATGCAATCAACTTCACAATCGACTTCACATCCCGATTCACACTCTGTTTCGCAACTAGTCTGACACTCTACCTCACAAACACCTTGACAATCCAACATGCAATCAGTCTGACAAATATGTTCGCAATCTACAGTACAACTATCTTGACACTCTACTTCACAACCATATTCACAACTGGTTGTTTGACACGATTCCTCGCAACAAACTTCGCACCTAGCTTGGCAACTATCTCTACAAAATTGTTCGACGTTCGTTTCGCACCTAAACTGACACTCAGTTTGACAAACAAACTGGCAAGGCCCCTCGCAAGAACCCTGACAACTCATACACGCATCTTCACATGGAGTGGTACAACTTACTGTACATGAATCCTCACACCCCATAACCTGACATTCTTCTTCACAATAAGCCTGGCACCCAATATTCTCACAACTCCCCTGACAACCTCCCTGACAAACCATTTGACATTCATACTGACAATGAATCATGCAATCGAATTGACACTCAGTTTCGCAAGCCCCCAATCCCTGACAAGCTTCTTCGCACCCGACTTCGCACCAAGTCTCACACTTAACCTGACAACCGGCAACACAACTAGCACCCCAATTAAAATCATCCCCCTTCCTACCGGCAACCTCCCTGAAATTGGAATAAACATTGACCACAAAAGCATCCGAAGATTCTAAACCGCTTTCCTCCCAATCGCTAGTTTGTACATTCGTAACAGGAACAACATGAACGGGTAAATCCCTCAGAAAATAACTACTTAGAACCTCCATCGCTACCGGAAAAGGGAGACGTTCATCCCCTTCCGAAATCCACAACCTTGCAGCTTTGTATTGATGTTCATCGTCCTTAACCGGAGAATAATCACCCTTCTCTCCCAACGTAGATTTGTAGGCTTCGCTTATCGAATGAACAACCCCGTAATAAGAGAGTACCTTCCTCCAACTAAGAACTGTCCCTCTTATTCTGTTCCAATCGACTAATGACGACAAAACCTCCCTGCCTCTTTCTTCATCGGATAATGTGTCAATAGACAATTGTTCGTACAACAGATTAAGAAAAGCACTTGGACATTCTTTAGCTTTCAACAGACGCAATAGGTACTTTATTTCAGAACAAGTAATTCTAACTTCTGATTCTGTCGATTCTAATAATTGACGAATCAGTCCGCCTGCTTCTTCATCATTGATTCTGATTATCGTAGGCAGTAGGTTGTAAAGATTAAATTCAGAATCACAAATAAAATCAAATTCACGAAAACTTGGATACCCAAACGCCTCAATGCTGATTAACTCTTCTTCAGCAGATGAAATATCGACAACGACAGTAGCAGTTAATTCTACGGAGTCCGCCAAAACAGCCGAATCACTAAACGAAACACCAGCACTCGAAATTATCTGAACTGAATCTAAGTAGATTACTGATTCGTCAAATGAAACAAACCCACTAGCTACCAAAGAGAAGTAAGAACCGGCATCCACTCCAACAGATTCTACGAATACCCCAACATCATTAACAGAA